>Ga0256404_1000078_pt1 | contig 219960 bp, 210 predicted proteins | sample RumenRJG_01DNA_FD_185990 | JGI IMG/M metagenome (GOLD analysis project Ga0256404, IMG submission 185990) | Bovine rumen microbial communities from Lethbridge, Alberta, Canada - RJG_01 | ecosystem: Host-associated > Mammals > Digestive system > Stomach > Rumen | place: Canada: Alberta...
AATTTTGTCCGGCGGCCATGGCGGAGAGGCAATACCCGTTCCCATCCCGAACACGGAAGTCAAGCTCTCCTGCGCCGATGATAGTGCCTTCGCGGCGCGAAAGTAGGTGGCTGCCGGGCTTTTTTTTGTTTAAATGGCTTTTCTGTGGGGAAGGCCTTTTTTTATTATTTGCCATCCGCGCGGATTGGTTCGGAACTATATGGAGCCCTTCCGGGCTGTGCCGGCCATGCGGGTTCCGACCCCGGCAGCCACCTGCGGCGGACCGCCCCGGTGCGGTCCGAGCCCGGTTTTATGGACGGGCCTAAAAAGCGCCTGCGCGCTTTTCTTAACGGCCCCTCCATTGTGGGCAGGCTGCCGGGCTTTTTTTTTCTTCTAGTCTTTTTTGTGGGGGAAGGCCGTCGCTTTTTTGCTGGGGCCTTTGTCTTCCGCGCCGCTTGGTTCGGAACTATATGGAGCCCTTTCGCGCTTTGCCGGCCATGCGAGTTCCGACCCCGGCAGCCGCCTGCGGCGGTCGGCTCCGGAGCCGACACGAGCCCGTTTTTATGGACGGGCCTAAAAAGCGCTCCCGCGCTTTTCTTCACGGCCCCTCCATTTTGGGCAGGCTGCCGGGCTTTTTTTTTATTTAAAGGCTTGGAATGGTCGGAGGCCGAACCGTTTTTGTAAGCCCATGTGGCGCCGCGCCGCGTTATGGGCTTGCGAAGCCTTTTCGTCTTTAGCCGGTTAATTCCTGTCTTTCCTCCCGTTGGCGCGTAAGTAGGCAGGGAGCGGCCTTTGCCGTTCGCGCGGATTGGTTCGGAACGGTATGGCAGGAAATGTATTTTCGCTGTGATTGAGTTTGCGAAGCCGGAGGCTGCCGGGCTTTTTTTGCCCTTGCCGTTCCTTCCGCAAAAAAACTTGCGTTTGGCGTGAAAGCGGTGTATAATATTTTATTATGGTAGATTACACAGAAGGTTCAGGAAAACAGTATCATACAGGAGTTGGGCCGGGGGATGTCGGCGAGTATGTCATTATGCCGGGGGATCCCAAACGATGCGCCAAGATTGCGGAGCATTTTGAGAACGCCAAGCTTGTGGCCGATGTGCGCGAGTACACTACTTATACCGGAACGCTTGACGGCGTCAAGGTGAGCGTCACTTCCACCGGAATCGGCGGGCCTAGCGCCGCGATCGCCATTGACGAGTTGGCCAAGGTCGGCGCCAAGACTTTTGTGCGCGTTGGAACTTGCGGCGGAATGCAGGAAGAGGTTTTGGGCGGCGACATAGTGATTGCCACTGGCGCCGTCCGCATGGAAGGAACCAGCCGCGAATTCGCGCCGATTGAGTACCCAGCCGTTCCGGATTTTGGCGTGACCACCGCGCTTGTCGACGCGGCGCGCTCGCTGGGAATACGCCACCATGTGGGCGTCGTCCAGTGCAAGGATTCTTTTTTTGGCCAGCATGAGCCTGAGATTATGCCTGTTAATTACGAGCTTGAAAACAAGTGGCAGGCCTGGCTAAAGATGGGCTGCCTTGCTTCCGAAATGGAAAGCGCCGCGCTCTTTGTGGCCGGGCAATTCCTAAAGGTTCGATGCGGCTCCTGCTTTTTGGTGGTGGCAAACCAAGAGCGCGCTAAAAAGGGCTTGGAAAACAAGCAGGCGCACGACACCGAGCTTGCGATTAAAACGGCTGTTGAAGCTTTGCGCCTTTTGATAAAGCGAGACGCGCAAAAGTAGACGCGGCTTTCGTTACGACACTATTAAGCTCGCGCTTGCTAGAGGGTTTTAGGGGCTATGCCCCTAGGAGAGGGGGTAGGCGCAAATGCGAGCGCGGACGGATTTTTGAGCGGAAGCATTGGAGCCGAGGGGGAGGCTTCCCCCTTAAAATACCTATTTTTTCACTAGGAATACTTGCACTAATTTTTTTTTCGCGCTATAATTGCGCTTAAGATGAAAATTTCCACCAGAGGGCGATACGCCTTAAGATTTATGATTTACTTAGCCCAGCGTTCCAACGGAAACTTTATCGCGCTGAAGGACGTTTCGGAAAACGAGGGAATCTCCATAAAATACTTGGAGCAAATCACGGGCTTTTTGTCAAAGAGCGGTTTGCTTTTGAGCGTGCGTGGGCCGGCCGGAGGATACAAGCTGAGCAAGGCGCCCGAACAATACACTGCCGGAGAAATTTTGCGCGTGACCGAAGGCGACCTTAGCCCCGTGGCTGCCGACGAGACGGAGACTGCAGGCGAGGGGAACGGAAGGGCCAACACGCAAAAGTTTTGGGAAGGCCTTCAAAAGGCGATCGACGACTACTTGGACAGCGTGACCTTGCAGGACTTGGTTGAGCAAAGCGCGTGCCAAGACAGTTATATGTACATGATATAAGGTTGGTCAAGGCGCGCTTCGCTTAAAGCCTTGACTCAACTTTTTTGCGGCGCGAGCAAAATTGTCGCGCCGCAATAATTACTCGTTTTAGGAAAAAAATAAGTATGGAATTTAAAGCATTGGAATTGCCGACGGCGGGCTCGACCGTTTTGGTCGGAATGTCTGGAGGCGTGGACTCAACGTTGACCGCTCTTCTCTTAAAGCAAAGGGGCTGCCGCGTCATCGGCGTGACTATGTCGCTTTGGGACGGCCACATTCCGGCCAAGGGGGAGTCAAAGTCCAAGCACGCGCGCGAGTCCTGCTACGGCCCCGGCGAGGAAGAGAACATCGACGAATGCAAAAAGTTTTGCGCCGAACAGGGAATCGAATACCATGTTGTCGACGTTCACGAAGAATACAACAAAAAGGTTTTGGAATACTTTAAAAGCGAGTACCGCGCGGGCCGCACGCCAAACCCTTGCATCATGTGCAACAGGAACATTAAGTTTGGCGCGATGCTGGAACAAATCGACAAGCTTGGAATAAAATACGATTATTTTTGCACGGGCCACTACGCCAAAATCGTCCGGCCTTGCAGCGGCCTTTTTGGAACGGACGCGCGCCCGGCGATGATTTCAACGGCAGCCGACTTAAGCAAGGACCAAACTTATTTTTTGTACCGCGTTCCTTCGACGACTTTGGAAAAAGTCCGCTTTCCTTTGGCGGCCGTAAAAAAGTCCGAGGTCTTTGAGCTTGCGCGCGCGGCGGGCCTTGAAGCCGCCAACCGCGAGGAAAGCCAGGACTTTATCGGGCAGGAATACTTTGACGACTTGTTTTCGGACAGGCCCGGAATTCCAGGAGACATAATCGATTTGGACGGCCATGTTTTGGGAAGGCACAAGGGCGTCGAGCATTACACGGTGGGCCAGCGGCGCGGCCTTGGAGTCGCGGTAAGCTATCCGGTTTACGTCCATTCGATTGACGCGAAGAACAATTTGGTCGTTTTGGCAAAGGAGGAGGACTTGTATTCCGACTCTTTGGTCGCAGACGATTTTGTGTGGCCGGGCGGAGTTGAGCCGGACGCGCCTTTTAAGGCCTTGGTGAAAATCAGGCTTGCGTCAAAGCCGGTTGCCTGTACGGTGGAACGCTATGCCGCGGCTGAGAACGGTTCGCAAGACAAAAATTCTTCGCAAGCCCAAGAAGCGCCGGCCTTTGTAGGCCAGCCCTGGCTGATAAAATTCAAAGAGCCCCAGCGCGCCGTCGCCCCCGGCCAGTCTTGTGTTCTATACAAAGACAATGCCATCGTCGGCGGCGGGATAATTTCGGCGCGATAATTGCAATCGAAAAAAGTGACAAAAAGCGGCTCCTTAGTTGTCTAATATATGACAGCGAAAAATAAGGAGCGTATGAAATGAAAAAAATCACTGTTTTATTTGCCGGAATCTTTTTATGCTTGGCCGCCTTGGGCGCGGAAAACATAAAGTTCAAGGTTGGCGGAAGCGCAAGGCGCTACAACCAAATCAGAGTCATTAACAATACAAAGGCGTCGGACTTTGACTGCGAGGCCTTTGTTCTGGAAAACCGCGACGGAAAGCTCATTGCGCAAGAGTCGATGGGCAGCGTCCGCTTGGAAAATCCTGGCACGGACGACACGATTACCACAATCAAGTTGATAAAGCGCGGAACGAATCTTGGCCTTGCGGTGCCAGAAAAAGCAGGCGAATTTTCTTACGTCGTTGAATACAAGAACTATCCATTGTTTGACGTGATTGAAATTAAATTGCTTAGTTCCGACAGCCCGCTTGGAAAAGAATTCTAGACTTTTTCCATAATTCGCGCTATAATGTGAGAATTATGGAAGAAAATCTAGACCCTAGCATCGCGGCGCTTTTGGCAAGCGTGACTCCTTCTGATCCTGACGCAGACGCTTCCGCTTCTGGCGAAGGCGGAGACTCCCCTGGCGTTTTTGGGGGAATGGGAGCCAAGGAAAGCAACTTTGAGCAAATGTTTATGGAACAGTCGGCCCCTCAAAAAAAGAGCGGCCCCGTTCCCGAAGTTGATTTGTCCATAAAAGAATTTAAGCCGATAGAAAAAGTTTTTGAAGAAGAAAGCCAGCATTACTTTGATGACCCAACTTATTACAAGACGGCCATTGCCGGCGAAGGCCAGGCTTCAAACCGCTTGCACATGGTTCTTTCTAAATACCTTTCCTGCAAGGACATAAAGGACAAGATGGTTTACCGCCAGCAAGTCACGATGGCTTACTGGGAGTTGGTTCATGTGATGGCGCCAAAAACGGCCGGCAAAAATTTCCCGCTTCCCAAGCGAATGATGCTGCGCTTTTCGGTTTTGCTTCCGTCATTGTTCCGCCCCGAGCACAGGGAATTGTTTGACAAGTCAATTTTGGAAAACAACACCAACGAGCCTGTTTTTTACATGGACGAATGGTTTAAATACATTTCGCAGGGAAAGATCAAGCCTTCGGCAACCGATGAAGTTCGACAGCCAAGAAAGAAAGGCGATGACGGCGGCCAGGCGGAACAGTTGCGCTTGCAGCAATTGCAGAGCAAGAACTCGGGCAAGCTTCAGCAAACAGAAAACTCCCTTACCATGGCCGAAAACCAGCGCGGAATGTTGGAGGCCGAGCTAAAAAGCAAGGTTGACCAAATCTGCGAGCATGACGGCCTTATCGGAATGGAGCCGCACAAGCAGCCCTACAACGACTTGCAAAAAAAATTGTTCGGCGAAATCACTTCCACGCTGAGAATGTTGAGCAAAAACGACCGCGACCTTTCGATCGCCTTGCGCGAATACCAAGACGCCAAGGCCGCCTACGATTCAGTCGAAGAAAAGCTTGAGGCCGGCCCCGAAGTGACCAGCGCCTCTAGCGACGACATAGACCAAGAGTTTGAGACTGTCCGCCAAATGGCCAAGATGACTTGCGGCCGCCAGGGAAACCAGTTTCCGATTTTCACGCGAGACTTTTTCCACTGCATGCCGCAGGGAACGGGCTTCCGCGAGAATGTGATAAAAGTTTTGGCTTGGATAGAGTCTTTGGATCCCGGCGCTTTCTGCCGCATCCATAAGAACGTTCCAAACCGCATCGTTCCATTTGTAATTCTTCTTCCGACATACGGCGACAGGGGCTTTTGTTGGGAGCCATTTGACCGCTACAACCGCGTGACAAGCCGCGGCCGCATCGTAGTTCCGATGTATCCGCGCGACCTTAAGGTTGCCGTCCTTACCGCCGTGGCCGACTTGCGCTGGCAGGTGGCCAAGGAAAAGGCCTCCTACTATTGGATGGAGGAAGGCTTGACCGGCCAGTACTACGAATGGATTGACAAGCAAAAGCTAAAGGGCGACCTTAAGCAGTACTTTATCCAAGACTACATTTTGTGGATGACAAAGGAAAGCGAAGGCGTCCAGCGCTTGGACAAGGAAGTGCGCGGAATTTTCTGGCGCAACATGCCCTTCCCGCAGGAACTCAAGGAAGACCTTCGCAAGCGCAGCCTAGTCTACGACGAACTTTGCAAGAAAGACATGAACCGCGCGATGAGCGACGGATATTGAGATGCGATAATTTCTATCGCATCTCAAAACGGCCGAGTCAAGGCCTTGAGCGAAGCGTGCCTTGACCGGACGTATTAATGCCAATATTTTGCGCGGTTCATGCGCCAAAAATTTCATCGCGGCACCGCTTGATAACTGCGCTGCACGCGCGTTGCGCCTTGAAACTATTTACGTCTGCCGCTATCGCGGCATGCGCAACGCGAGTGTTGCCGCCAGCCGCCCCGCTTCTTCGCGCTTTTTTTATTTTTAACACTAACATCGCTCTGGCGCTTGTTCAAAAAATTTCGTCGCGATGCCGCCTGCCTAGGGCGGCGATTTTTTTTGCCAGCGCGCCTTCGTCAAAGCCGCCGTCCGGACAAAAGCCGCCTTCTTTGGCGCAAAAGTCGCGCAGGTCAATCAAAAATCTGTTCATCGAAAAGTGCTGAAAGACAAAAAGCGAGTCGTAAACGGTCGCGCCGGCATTTTGGCCAGTTTGCGATTTTTGGGCGGCGGCGCTTTTGGGCTTGCAGGCGGTTGCCGCCGCTTTAAGAGCGTCACGATAGGGGGCAAAGATTCCCTTGTCCTTTAGTTCCGCGTAGCCCACAAGCCAGATTTGCGCTCCGATGCCGGCTGCAAGTTCCGCGGTTTTTTGGGCAAGCCAAAGCTGGCTCTGCAAAATCAAGTCTCGCGCGGCGGCGTTTTGGGAAGCGATGAATTTTAGGTGCTTGGTCTTTGCGGAATGAACCGGCGTCTTGTTCAAGATGATTGCGTTTTTCCTAAAGTCCACGCCGAGCGAAGGATGGCGCGAAAAAAATCCTTGCGCGATTTTTCCGGCCTGGCCAACCAAGTACTTTTGGTTTTTGGCAAGCTGCTCGTCTTTTCCTGGGTTGTCTCCGATGACGATTATTTTTATGTCGTCGTTCTGCGTGATTGCGTCAAGCGCTGTGTTGTAGACTACGGGCGTTTCTATCGGGTAGTCGGGCGTGTCGCCTTTTGCGGCCGCTTTTTGCAAGGGAACTAGTTGCGGGGCCAGCGCGCTCCACTCATCGCATTTTTTTTTGTATTCGTCGCGGAACGTTTTTAGCGCCGCGAATTGATTTTTGTCCATCAGTTTAATTATATTGAAAAAAATCGCGCGGTCAAGCGCGGCCTCTGGACATGCTTGACAGGGGGCTTTGCGTTACAGTAAAATCATTAAATCTTTTTTTTTAAGGTCAGGAGGTAGTTATGAATCTTAAGAAAATTTTTGCGGCCGCTGTTTTGTGCGGAACTATAGCCGCGGGCGCTTTTGCATCTGACAATCACACATGCGGAATCGATATTGCCAGCGGCCTTGTTGGCTATGAGTCGACAACGTTCACTGGAAATTATCCACTAAGAAGAAGGGATTATTCTTATGTTGGAGTTCCTTTTCTTTCTTTAAAGGTCAACACTTATGACTGCTTTTTGTTGAACGATCTTTTGGGAATTTACGCTTCCATTGGCATTAATCCGGAAGCGATGGTTGATTTTGGCGTGTCCGGGGACAGGGACAGCAGCGCTTGGGTTGGCGTTGGCATAGAGTTTATGGTTGGCCCCGCCATTGGCTTGGATTTGGGCGACAGCGGAATTCGCTTTCAGACAGGCGTTCCTTTTCATGCGGAATTTGGCGCGTTTTTCGACGAAGAGAAAAAGCTTGATGTGACAACAAAGAAAACGCGTGAGTACAGCTCCTTTGGCGTAGGCCTTACGCCCCAGTTCCGTTTTTTTGCAAACAGACGCTGCTCTCTTGTAGTCGGCGCGGATTTTATCTTTGACTTTGTCATGAAGCTAAAGCAAAAGACGGAAGTAAACGGAAACACAACGACATTTAACATTGAACCAAAGAATGTTTTCCGCTTCCGCGCGCTTCCCTACATCGGCTTGGGAATCAACTTTGGAAACTAAGCCGCTTTGCTGAGTGCTTGACCTGACATTTCAATTTCAATAAAATATCCCCATTTCGGCGCGAAAATATTATTCGCGCCGAAAAATAAACGAGTCAAGGCTTTAAGCGTTAGCGTGCCTTGACCGTTTTTACTTATCTTTTTAGGTGGGGTTATTTTTTTTATGGAATTCACACAAGAATCAATCGACGCTCTTAGCGTAAACGAAGTTGACATCATGAAGCGCGTGGCCGAGGAGTTGAACATAAAGGTCCAGCAGGTCAGCGCCGTCATTTCTTTGGTCGCGGAAGGCTGCACTATTCCCTTCATCGCGCGCTACCGCAAGGAGCGACACGGCTCTCTTGACGAGCTCCAAGTGCGCGAAAGCGACCATCTTTACACCAGCTACAAAAATTTGGAAGAGCGCCGCTTGGAAATCGTAAAGGGAATTTTCGCGCAAAACAAATTGACCGAAAGCCTTTACAACGCCGCGATGGGCGCCAAGACTTTGAGCGAGCTTGAAGACCTTTGGGCTCCGTTCAAAAAGAAAAAGAAGACTCGCGGAATGGTCGCGATTGAAAAAGGCTTGGACGCGCTTGCCGACGCGATGCTGGAATTGGACGGCGCGGCGCTTGAAGAAAAAGCCAAGGAATTTGTAAAGACCGACGCGGAAGACCCCGCGCTCAACGTTCCGACAGTCCAGGACGCTTTGGACGGCGCCAAGGACATCATCGCCGAGCGCGTATCGCAGGACACCGACAACCGCGCCGCCGTTCACGACTTGTACATCCAGGGCGGAACGATTGTCACAAAGGGAATCGTCGCCGAAGGCCAAAAGGCGGAGGACGTTGAAAAAACTTCCACCTATAAAATGTACTGGGATTACTCCGAGCCTTTGTCGGAACTTAAGCCCCACCGCATTCTTGCCATCAACCGCGGCGAGCGCGAAGGAGCGCTTGACGTTACGATTGACGTTCCCGTTGACGACGCGGTGGCCATGCTTCAAAAGCGCGCCAAGATTCACAACGACTACCACAAGGCCGCGATTGAAGACGGCTTGGTCCGCCTTCTAAGCCCCGCAGTCGTTCGCGAAATCCGAAGCGACGAAGCCGACGAAGCCGACGTTCACGGAATCAGCGTCTTTAGCGAAAACCTAAAGAACCTTTTGATGCAGCAGCCTATCAAGGGAAGCCGCGTTTTGGGAATCGACCCCGGCATCCGCACAGGAACAAAGTGCGCGGCGCTTGACGAAACAGGAAAATACTTGGGCTACTTTAAAATCTTTCAAGTTCAAAGCCCCGAAGACTCTTACAAGCAAATTTGCGACGCGATTGACAAGTACGACATTCAGGTTGTCGCCGTGGGAAACGGAACCGGAAGCCAGGAAGTGCAGGCGATTGTAAGCAAAGTCATAAGCGAAAATTACAAGGACGTTCAGTACACCGTAGTCGACGAAAGCGGCGCGTCGGTATACTCCGCCAGCGACATCGCGCGCGAAGAGTTCCCCGACCTTGACCTTACGATTCGCGGCGCCATCAGCATGGGAAGGCGCTTGCAGGACCCGCTGGCCGAGCTTGTAAAGATTGACCCAAAAGCGATTGGCGTAGGCCTTTACCAGCACGACGTAAACCAAAAAAAGCTTGGCGACGCGCTTGACGAAGTCGTCGGCTCGGTAGTGAACCAAGTCGGCGTGAACTTGAACACGGCCAGCTATTCTTTGCTAAAATACGTTTCGGGCATCACAAGCGGAACGGCAAAAAAAATCGTGGCCTATCGCGACGCCAACGGAAAGATTACAAGCCGCGAGGACCTAAAGAAAGTTCCGGGCCTTGGACCAAAAGCCTTTGAGCAGTGCGCGGGATTCCTAAAAATCGCAGAAAGCTCAGACCCGCTCGACAACACTTGGGTTCACCCCGAAAACTATCCGCTCGCGCGCGAAATCCTTCCGCTTGTGCAAAAGAAGGAAAAAATATCGGCCGACCTCAAAAAGAAGTTGGAAGAAAAATACTCTGTCGGCGAGACGACCCTTAACGACATCGTTGACGAGCTCCAAAAGCCCAATCGCGACCCGCGCGCCGATTACCCGGCGCCGATCATGCAAAAGGGCGTCGTGGCCTTTGAAGACCTTAAGCCCGGCATGAAAGTGACCGGAAAAATCCGCAACGTCGTTGACTTCGGCGCCTTTGTCGACATCGGCTTGCACGAGACCGGCTTGATTCACGTAAGCGAGCTTAGCGACAACTTTGTAAAGGACCCGATGGAAGTTGTAAAGGTAGGCGACGTCCACGAGTTCACGATTTTGAACTTGGACATGGACAGGCGCCGCATTAGCCTTTCGCTTAAGAGCGACGCGGCGAGCCGCGCGGGCACTGACGAAAAGTCAAAGGTTCGCGGCTCGTTTGGCGCGGGCGGAGCGGCTTCTGGCGCTGGTTCTGGCGGAAAGCGCGTCGTGGTCGTAAAGAAGGGCGGCGCAGGCGTTTCCGGGGCTGGCTCTCGCAACGGCGGCGACTTTAAGCGCGACAACGGACAGCGCCGCGAAAAGCGCGAGTGGCAGGGCAGCGACGACGGCATGATGTACAGCCCTTTTGCGGCTTTGTTGAAAAAATAATTGTTTTGAAAAAGGCGGGCTTTGCGGCCCGCTTTTTGTTTATCTCCAAAAACTCTACAAAAACCTTGCCTTTTGCAAATTCGTATGGTATAATATAATCTTGTATGAAGAATTGCAAAAAGGCGCTGGTTTTTTGCGCCGCAACCGTTTTTAGCTTTCTCTTTTTTTCATGCGGAGACTTTTCGGGACTGTCAATTCCCGAAAGCGTTTCGGTAAAAAGCGACGCCAAGTTTTCAGGAGCGCTTGGAACAAAATATTTTGACCTTACAGAAAAACTCGGAGCGCAAATGCTTGACGACATAAAGGACAAGACAGGCTCTTCCATCTATAAATATGTTCCTGACGAAAATGACATGACTTTGCGCTACTTGCTTCAAAAGGACTTGTACAGCGTTCCGTTGGACGTTCAAAAATCCATCGGCGACATGAATCTTGACGATTCGCTTGGCGAGGCCATCGATTTTTCGCGCGACATAGTTTTGCCTAAAGTCGACGCCGCAACGCCTGCGATTGCATTGACGGAGGATATGTCTTTTCCTGCCAGCGTTCCTACAATAAATGTTGACATGAGTTCTTTGGAGGATTCCATCCAGTCCGCCACCATAAAGACAGGCTCAGTCATGATAAAAGCCACGGCAAGCGGAGCCAGTTTTAGCGTCGCCACGTTCTCGCTTTCGGGAGTAACAAAAAACGACGGCTCGGCGTATGGAGCGGGTGATTTTGTTGACGGCGTGTTGAATTTGGAGAACGCGAAGCTGGACATCGACACGCTTAAGGTCACAAAAAAAATAACGCTTTCGGCGACTGTTTCAAAAAGCGGAACGATAGTTGGAAGCGGCCAATGCGTTTGCTCAATCTCCATTAGCGAGCTAAAGGAAGCGCTTTTGGACATGAGCGGCTACGACGGCTTTGAAATGGATGAAAACACTTCCAATAAGACGCAGGTTTCGGCCGATTTGGTGAAGAATGTGAGCTTGCTGGAATTTGGCCAGCTTAACGCAGGCGCTTACTACAGGCGCGACGCGAACGGCGTTTTGACTGCGACTCGCTGCGACGGCAAGGGAATAAAATTCAAGGCCGTCAATTCGCTGCCTGCCGGAAACGACATAGAGCTTGTGATCCTGTCAGAGACGTTTGGAATCGATTCCACCGACGGAATATGGTTCAACGGCCATGAAGAGCCCGGCGCCGCCATCGCTTCAACAGGAACGCAAGACGAGCGTGATTTTTTGTTCGCGGAATATGGAAGCCTTGACATAACGGACCCAGGGCGTTTTGGAACGGCTGACTCGCCGGCTTGGATAAAATTTTCCGTGAAGTTCGCTCCAAGCCAAACCGTAAAAAATTTGTTGATGGGAACGACATACAAGCTTTCTGTCAAAGAGATGAAAAGCGTGATGGACTGGGACAAGGCAGCCTTGAAGCTTGACAGCCTTGCCCCTGTCAACGACCAAGCCGACATGTCTGATTTTTCCATCGATGAAATATTCAGCGGAATGGACAACGACGAGGTGAAAAAACTTGTCGACAACTGCGCTATAGAGAACGTTCCTGTTTATTTTTTGGTTCAAAAGCCGGCAGGAACTTTGGCGGACTTGGCTGAAGGCATAACTTTTGAAGGAAAGATTTGGCTAAGCTACAAGGATTCGTCTTCCGCCGCGAAAGAAGTCTATATCGCGGGAACTGAGTCGTCCAGCGAAAGCCTTCTGCCTTGCGACGCGATTCATTGGCCGGACGCTGGCCAAACTGTGACAAAAAAATTCCAAACGGTTGGAAAAGATTACAGTTTCTACTATGAGCGCTTGGCCGACGTTCTGAACGACAAGTCAACGGAGCTAAAGGTCAATTACAATGTCGTTCCTGCCGGAGGATCCGCCGTTGACTTGTACAAGGCCCGCCTTGACGCGATGGGGCCTTCGGACACTTGCAAGATTTCAGTGGAGATGGCGGCTGTCTTGCCCTTGAAGTTCAAGACGATTGCCGAAAGCGCTTTGGACTTGTATGAGCTGGCCGAACTGGACGATTTGAAGGACAAGGACGATATGATTGATAGAAGCGACGTTTCTTCAACCGAGGATTTTGCCAAGGCCGCCGACTCAATCAAGTACTTGCGCCTTAACTACAATTTTGTAAACAGAGCCTTGGGAGACGTTGCCGCCGTGATTGAGGTTGACGACACGCACGGCGGAGACGCAAAATATTCTGGAATAAAGAAAACGATAAACTTGACGACGGGCGACAGCTCTGACGACATCATAAACTTTGACCGCTCGGAGGCCAAGGCCTTCTTGACTCACTTGTTCAAGCCCGCGATGACGGTGAAAATTCCCGCCGCTCAAACGATCACTCTTTTTAGAGCTGCGGCTGAGTCTGCGGAATCAATTGGAATAAATCCAGTTGTGGAAATGCAGCTTGACGAAAATTGTCCTGTAAATATCAAGGACTTGATAAAGAAGTAGGGGAGGGCGGAAATGAAAAAATTATTGTTCGTGTTTTTGACGCTTTGCCTTTCCTCGCTTTTTGCGGAACTTTATCCAGCCCGCCGCTATGTGGAACTGGGCTACACCGAGGCCTTGCGGGTTTCGCAAAACGCAATGCCGATGGCGGACATATTTAAGAAGAACCTTGTCCTTGACTTGAAGAAAATTTCCAAGGGAATGCCTAAGTCCGGCTTTGCGTTCGCTTTTGAAGACGATTCAGCGCTTAACTTGGATTTTAACTTCTCTCGATTCGCTTTTGGCTTTCACATTGACTCGCAGTTTTCTGGAAGGTTGAACATATCAAAATCGCTCTTTGACGTTTTGGCGGAAGGAGTCAGTCCAGGAAAAAACTATACGGCTGACGCGAACTTTTGGTCAGAGTCGTTTGTTTCTTTCAGCGTTCCTGTTCGTTTTAACGTTGGAAAAGTCAGAGTGCGCCTGTCGCCGTCCTGGTTTTCGCCGATTTACTATGTTCCTTCAACAAAAATAACTTGCAGCGCCATAAACGGAAAGGACGGTTCCTTGCGCCTGACAGCTTCGGCTCCGATAGAGGTTTATACCGTGACTGAGTTCAAGGGCCTTGTGAAAGACGGAAAGCTTTCCGGCGATTTTGTTGACAAAATAAAAGACGACGACTTGGCCCGCAGCTTCGCTCAGTCGGCTGGAATTGACTTGGCTGCCCTTGTGGAGTATCCGCTTTTGGACACTTTGGACATTGGAGGCTACGCGAACATTCCGATTGTTCCCGCAAGGTTGAAGCATAAGGTTACGGGAACGGCGTCGCTTTCCGTTTCGACTGACTCGCTGATAAAAGTCGCCTTTGACGATTCCAAGATGGAACATTCCGCCGATATCAGCGACGTGGCTTATTCCGACGCCAACTATTATGTCAACCGCCCCTTGCGTTTAGGCGCTGAGTGCGCATGGCGGCCTGTAGGCAAGTGGCTTACAATGCGCGCCGCCGCGGGTTTTGCCATGCGAAACCCCTTTGGCGCGGACTTTAGCGCGAAGAGCGTCTATCCTGAATACAAGCTTGGCCTGGAAATTGTCGGAATCGGAATGTTCGGCTTGGGCCTTTCAACCGAATACACAAAAAAAGTTTTCGCGCACGCTGTCGGCATTATGCTTAACTTTAGGGCGATTGAATTTGACATTTCGGCCGCGGTTTGCAGCCCGACCTTTGTCCAGTCCTTCAAGGGCGAAGGCGTGGCCGCCGCCCTTGGCGTAAAGCTGGGCTGGTAGCCGTGCCGAGCGCGGCAGCGCGAGTGCGATACCTTGAGAGGCCTCATTCCCGCAAGGGAATGAGCGCGGCCGCTCGTTGACTTTGAGCCTTCTTTTCAGTATAATTAATAAAATTTAGATTCGCTGAACGCCAAACGGCGCTCAAGGAAGAGCTATGAACAAAATTATCGAGAAGAGACAGCTTTCTGAAGTCGTTTACTACATGAAATTTGAGGCGCCGGACATTGCCAAAAACCGCAAGGCCGGCCAGTTCCTTATCGTTCAAGTTGACCAAGACTTGACCGAGCGCATTCCGCTTACAATCGCAGACGCCAACGCCGAGGAGGGCTGGGTAGCCATCGCCTTCCAGCCGGTTGGCGCGTCCACATACAAGCTTTCGCAGTTGAAAGAGGGCGACTACCTTGGAGGCGTTCTTGGTCCCTTGGGAACTCCCAGTGAAATCAAGAAGTACGACGGACCGGTCGTTTGCGTTGGCGGCGGCTTTGGAACCGCTCCCCTTTATCCAATCGTTCAGGCTTTGAAGGAAGCGGGCAACAAGGTAATTTTGATCGAAGGCGCGCGCACAAAGGATTTGTTGATTTTTGTCGACGAGATGAAGGCCGTTTGCGACGAAGTGATTATCACGACCGACGACGGAAGCGCGGGCGAAAAGGGCGTCACGACAATTCCGCTTGAGCGCCTTTGCCAGAGCGACGTTCCGCCCGCTTTGATGATAGCGATTGGACCTCCGATAATGATGAAGTTTGCCTGCTTGACGGCAAAAAAATACAACGTTCCGGCCGTCGTTTCGCTGAACACGATTATGATTGACGGAACCGGCATGTGCGGCGGCTGCCGCGTCAGCGTCGGCGGCGAGACAAAGTTTGTCTGCGTTGACGGCCCCGACTTTGACGGCCACCAGGTTGACTGGGACAACATGATGATGAGAATGAAGTCGTTCAAGCCGCAGGAAACGGAAGCGTTCCACAAGTGCAAAATAGGACTCAACTAAAAGCGTCGCGCAAAGATAGGAGAATTTTCAAATGGCAGAACATATTTCAAAAGAGGCTTTGGCGCAGGCCGGCCTTGACGAATGGAACAAAATAAAGGACAAGTTGGACTCGCTCGGAAACAAAGACCGCATGGCGATTCCCTTGCAGATAATGCCGACGGGCGAGCCCAAGGTTCGCGCCCGCCAGATGAGCGAAGTCGCGTTGGGCTACACAAAAGAGCAGGCGATGGTCGAAGCCAACCGCTGCCTTCAGTGCAAGAACCAGCCTTGCGTAAAGGGCTGCCCGGTCAACGTTCAGATTCCGCGCTTTGTGGCCAGCGTGGCCAAGGGAGACTTTAAGGCCGCCGTTGACGCCATCAAAGAAACAAACTTGCTTCCGGCGATTTGCGGCCGCGTTTGCCCGCAGGAAAAGCAGTGCCAGGGCGAATGCACGGTAGGAAAAGTTTACAAGTCAGCCGAAAAGGCCGTAAGCATCGGCCGCTTGGAGCGCTTTGTCGCCGACTGGGAAAGAAACAACAATATGGTTTCTGTTCCGCAAGTCGCGGCCGAGACAGGAAAGAAAGTCGCGGTAATCGGTTCAGGCCCCGCTGGCCTTACAGTAGCCGCCGACTGCCGAAGAGCCGGCCACGACGTTACAGTTTTTGAAGCCTTCCACAAGGCCGGCGGCGTTATGGTTTACGGAATTCCTGAGTTCCGCCTTCCCAAAGACATCGTAGCCAAAGAAGTTGAAAACCTTAAGAAGATGGGCGTTAAATTTGAGATGAACTTTTTGGTCGGACGCACTTCTTCGATTCAGCAAATATTGACCGAAAAAGGCTTTGACGCGGCCTTTGTAGGAACCGGAGCCGGACTTCCAAAGTTCTTCAACATTCCCGGAGAAAACTACATCGGAGTCTTTAGCGCAAACGAATATCTTACCCGCGCCAATCTTATGAAGGCCTACGAAAAAGGAAAGGCCGACACGCCTTACTACGAAGCCAAGACGGTCGTAGTTTGCGGCGGCGGAAACGTCGCGATGGACGCGGCCCGCATGGCCTTGAGACTAGGCGCCGAAAAAGTTTATGTTGTTTACCGCCGCACCCGCGCCGAGATGCCCGCCCGCGCCGAAGAAGTTGAGCACGCCGAGGAAGAAGGCGTCGAGTTCCGCTTCTTGGAAAACCCGGTTGAGATTTTGGGCAGCGCGGAAGACGGCCGCGTTACAGGCCTTAAGGCTTTGAGCTACGAGCTTGGCGAGCCCGACGAATCAGGCCGCCGCTCTCCGGTCGCCATCAAGGGAAGCGAGCACGACATTCCTTGCGACGCGGTAATCGTGGCGCTTGGAAACAATTCCAACCCGCTTATCGCAAAGACCACGCCGGAAATCAACGTTGACAAGCGCGGCCACATTTTGGTTGACGAAAAGCAGGCGACAAGCATGACAAAAGTTTGGGCCGGAGGCGACATCGTTTTGGGCGCCGCGACTGTAATCCTTGCCATGGGCGAAGGCCGCAAAGCCGCCGCCAGCATCAACGAATATTTGGCTAAGTAACTATGCTTTGGTACTTGGGCCGATACTTGCAGGACGCGTTTAACTTTGGTCCGGCGCGCCTCTTGCAGTCATACGCGGTTTTAATCAGCGTTTCGCTTTACTTGGGATTTTTTTGCGCGCTAAAGCTCTTGCCTAAATTCTACAACTTGCTTCCGCACGACAGGGGCCGCGAGTTCGCGCTTGCGTCGACCAGCGAGGCGGCCAAGGGAAAGCCTACCGGCGCCGGCGTTGTCTTCATAAGCTTTTTTGTTTTGGTTTGCCTTTTGTGCGTTCCGATGACAGGCCTGGAATTGGCCGCCGTCGCGTTCACTTGGCTTACGATGCTTAGCGGCTTTTTGGATGACCGAAGCGTGACTTCGTGGGGCGAATATTTAAAGGGAGCGCTTGACTTGATTTTGAGCGCGGCCTTTACCGCCATCATGTATTATTTTCTTTCTAAGTTTTCGGAAGACGGCGCGGTGCGCTTTTGGTTCCCCTTTGTGACAAATCCAGTCGCGATTCCCTTTTGGCTTTACATGATTGTCGGAACGGTTTTGCTTTGGACTTCGATTAATACGACCAACTGCACTGACGGCGTTGACGGCCTTTCTTCGACGCTGATTCTTGTGGCGCTTATGGCGCTTGGAATTATTTTTTACGTCGTTCTTGGCCACGTTGACATGGCAAAGTATTTGCTGGTTCCGCACTTAAAGACGGGAGCGGCTTGGGGCATCATGACTTTCGCGATGGCCGGAACGCTGATGGGCTACTTGTGGCACAACGCCTTTCCCAGCTCCGTTTTGATGGGGGACGCCGGAAGCCGCGCGCTGGGCTTTTTTATCGGAGCCTGCGTTTTGGTTACGGGGAACCCCTTTATCCTTATCGCGACAAGCCTTGTGATCTTGCTGAACGGCGGAACAGGCCTTATAAAAGTTGCGCTCTTGCGCTTCTTTAAGATTAAGATTTTCTCGAACGTGCGCTTCCCCTTGCACGACCATGTGCGAAAAAATCTTGGCTGGTCTCCAACCCAGGTCTTGCTTAAGTTTTTAATCATCCAGCTTTTGGTCACAATCTTTACGCTGGGAATCTTCTTTAAGATTAGATAGTTTGTAAGCCTAAGACTGCGGCGACAAAAACGGCTAGAAAGCCTAAAAGTGTCGCCGCCGTTGTCATTCAATTCCAAACAAAAGCGCGAGCGTCTTTGCGTCGCGCGTCATGTTGCTGATGACGCAGTATTCGTTGGGCATGTGGGCGGTCTCGTCAAGGCTGCTCCACACGACGCAGTCGTAGCCAAGGTTGCGGAGTTCGGCGGCGACAGTTCCGCCTCCAATTCCGATTGTCTTTGCCTCAAGGCCGTGCGCCTCTTTTATGGCGGAAGCAAGCGCTTTTACAACCGGAGCGTTTTTGTCGGTGGCCTTGGACTGCGCGTTTTGCAACAGCTGGAACGAAACCTTGGCGCCCGAAACTTCTTCCTCTTTCGCGACAATCTTTTTTATCTCTTCCAAAATTTCTTCATTTTTATAGCGCGGAAGAACGCGGCAATCAAAGCAAAAAACGTCGCTCCCCGGAATTATGTTCACGCCCGCAACGTTCGCGTCGCGCTTAGTCGGCTCAAAGGTGCAAGTGGCAGGTTCAAACAAATCGTCCCTTGCGTCAAACTTTTTATGCAGGCCCTCGTAAAGCGCGACGCTCAAACGGTTGGCGGCAAGGCAAGCGTTGAGTCCTTCGTCGGGCCTGGAGCCGTGGCACTGCTTTCCGCGGACGGTAAACTGGACCCACAAGACGTTTTTTTCGGCGACTTCGATTGTCTGGCCAAGCGGATCGCCGCCGTCGGGGATTACAAAAAAGTCGTTCTTGTTAAAAAGTTCCGGGCGCTTTTTTAAGAGCCAAATCATTCCGTACTTGCTTCCGACTTCCTCGTCGGCCGCGAACAAAAGTTTTATCGTCCGTTCCGGCTGGACCTTGTTGGCCACAAAGGCCCATGCGGCGGCGAAGGCCGAGCACAAGCCCTGCTGGTTGTCCTCGACGCCGCGGCCAAAAAGCTTTCCGTCCTTTTGGACAACGGTCCACGGATCGGTCTTCCAGTCGGCCAGGTTCCCGACCGGAACCACATCCATGTGCGCGATGACCCAAATCGCGCCGGAATTATCGGACAATGCGCTTGAATCGGTGGAGGCGCCGGAAGCCCCAGAACTGTCGCAAGCCAAAGAAGCGCCGGAATCGTTCGCAAGCCCAAGACTGCCGGCGGCGACGGGTTTTTTCTTTCCCGGAATCGTCGCGATTAAATTGGGCCGCCTTCCGTGCAAGGCGCGGCTGTCGGGCGCGTCAAAGCGTTCCAAGTTCGTTATTCCGTGGGCGCGCAAAAATTCTTCCAAGGCCGCGCATTTTTCCCATTCGCCGTCGCCGCCGTTTTCCGGGGCCAGCGCTTTATGCGATGTCAAAAGCTTTTGGAGCGCGACGCATTCGTCCGCGCTTTTTTCTATGAATTGAAGAAGGTCTGATTTGTTCATAGGGCTATACTAGCGCTAAAACGCGGACGGCGCAAGATTATTTTTTGTTGAACCAATGCATAAGAAAATGCGCGAACTTTAAGTTTGCAATCATAAGGACAAAGGCGGCAAAAATGCAAATTATGGTCACGGCGTTGAACGTAATGAGCTTCGCGCGCTTGTAAATTATGGCGGCGCTTATGGGAAGGCAAAGCGCGCCGTGTTAAAGTCCCGGTAAGGGGCCGTGGTTTTTGGAAAGCGCTCGAACAAGTCGGGGTTCTTTTTAAAGAAGCGGCCAAAGCCGATTATCTCTTCCATGTCGTGAAAAATAAAAATGATTGGCAATGGCAGAATGTAGTCTTTCATTGTTCCTTAAAGCAAGTTTTTAAAAACTTTAGTTATTCTTGATTCGCCGTTCCGCTTCCAGATAAACTGAACGTCGCTTCCGACCGCGAGCGCTTTTTCCAAGCCGTCGGCTTTTGCCGGAATCAAAAGCTCCCAGTAGCGGACGAAATAAACGCCGTCCTTGATTGATTCCACGACGCCCAAGCGCTGCTCGAAAATTTGCATGAAGCCTTCCTGGACTTTTACCTTGCGGTATGCGGGAAATTCCTTGTTGACTTCTTGCAGGCGCTTTTGGTCTTCCAGCTTTTTAAAGTCTGGGCTTTCGATGATTCGTCCTTTGATTTTTGAAAAGTCGTCATTTAAAGGAAGGCACATTATCGCGTCAAAGGAATTTCCTTCCGCGTCGGTGACGCCGAATTCCGAAGCGCGCTTAAAGCCAAAGCGCGGATAATAGTTTGGCTCGCCGATTACGACAATGCCCGCAACGCCCGCTTTTTTTGCCGCCTCGATTGACTTGCGCATAAGCTCGCCGCCAATGTCGTTTCCTTCAAGCGTTGGCTCCACTGAAAGCGGGCCAAAGGTTACGACCTCATGCCGCGCGCTTCCGTCGTCAATCCAAGCGCGAGTGTAGTAAACCGCTCCGACAATTTTTTTGTCAAACTCTGCCACGCGGCTAAGTTCTGGAAGATAATCGTTGGACTCGCGAATGATTCTGACAAGGAAGTGCTCGGTACAACCCGGCCAATACTTGTTCCAAAAGCTTCGCATTGTCATAAGCTCCGCGCCTTTATAGTCGGCGGGCGTCTCTTGTCGAATGATTAGGTTTTCTAGCATGATGCAGTTCCGTTTGCGTTGTCGCGCTTTATTGTGAAGGTGGGCATGAGGGTAGTATAGCGGATTTTTGGGGTTTTGGAAAGGATTAGTTTTTGCGGGCGGCGTTAATCGTTTTCATTAGGCTTAGAACTAGGGCGCGTTCCGGGGCGGAAAGTTTTTCCAGTTCCTTTAAGTGGGCGTCAAATTTGTGGTACAGGCGGATTGCCTTGTTGATTTCGGCGGGGCTTTCTTTTTTGCGGGCGGCGGAACTTTCGGGCATTTCCAAGAGGTACTCCAATGAAACGTCGAGGGCTTTTGCAATGCGGACGGCCAAGTCTGCGGCGGGAACGCTGTCGCGGCGAATGCCTTTTCCGATATAGGAAACGTCAAAATCGGCGGCAGCCGCCAATTCCTTGCGCTCTTTGCCTTGATATTTTAACTCATCGTCTACGTTTTTCCAAAATCCCATGCTTTTATAATAGAACCATTTGTCCGTTTTTTCTTGACTAATCGGACTATTGGTCTTATAATGGGAAATAGACCTATTGTCCGATTTTATGGGTAAACGGACAGGTGGAACGGTTTGAAAAAGGAGTGATTGTTATGAAAAACTGGAAAAAAATTACGGCTCTTTTTGTAGCGGCTTTGGCCTTGTGCCTTTTTGTTTCGTGCTCAAACGGAAGCGATAGCGGTAGTTCGGTGCCTGCCGTGACAACTGAAGGAACAAACACTGGCGGCAGAGGAACCAATACAACGACGACGACTGCGCCGACACCCGCAGCTGTTACATATACAGTTACATTTAATGCAAATGATGGCAGTGAAAATCCTGCCACTGTCACACAAACATTTACAGAGAATCGGGCTGAGTCTTTGAAGTCTTTTTCTGAAATGGGTTTTTCTAAGTCTGGTTTTTATTTTGCTGGATGGGGAACTTCAGCCGATGCCACTGAATCTGCTTATGCTGATGGGGCTGAATATACCGCTAATGCAGATATTACACTCTATGCTCTTTGGTCAGCTATGCCTGTTTACAGTGTAAATGTTTCTAGTGAGCATGGAACGGTTACTTTGTCACAAGCGACTGGCATTGAAGGAACTGAGATTACTCTTAGCAATACACCAGCTATTGGATGGCGATTCGATTCTTATACCGTGACCGCTGAAGACGGAACCACTATTGTAGTTGACAATGATAAATTTACATTGCCAGCTCAGAATGTTACTGTAACGGCTAACTATACTATAATTGATTATGCTATAAGTGTAAATTCTGTTTCAAATGGAACTGTTACAGTATCGTCTACAGCAAATTATGATGAAGTTGTTACTATTACGGCGACACCCGAAAGCGATTTTTACAGATTCAATTCATTTGTAGTAACTGCTGCTGATGGAACAAGCATTGCTGTTAATGGAACCGGTAATACTAGAACTTTTGTAATGCCCGCACAATCTGTAACTGTTAGTTCTACATTTGATTCAAAGCATACGGTCACGCTACCAACATCAATTGAAGGTGGAACATTGACTTCAAATGTAACATCTGCTTTTGAATGTGATATCGTAACGCTTACTGTAACCTCAAGTACAAAGTATTATGTACTTAACTCTGTGTCAGCTATTACATCAAACACAAATATTTCTGTTAGCGGTGATGGAAATGTTAAAACATTTATAATGCCAGGACAGGATGTTAGCGTTAATGCTTCACTTAATCTTACTTTTGTTCCAACATCTTACAACAAGGTTGATACAAAAACTATTAATGGTGTTGATTATGACATTGTAGAATTCGGTGATTGGCCTCAAACAATATTGCCTAAAGATAGCACAATTACAATTGATGAATCAAAGTCAGTTGTACAGGGGGATTTTACTTATTGTTTAGGAAGTGATGGAGACTTGTATGCTAAGGTTGAAATACCCTCCCTTACAAGAATTGAGAAAGATTTGTATTTTAGTGATTGGTCAGCCGTACAAAGTGGAGAATCTAGATGGTTTAAGGTAGAACCAATTACTTGGCGTGTTCTTACAACAAGCTTTGATCATGATGGTAAAGAAGATACTACTGGTAAAAAGCTTTTGCTTGCTGAATATGCTATATTTGGAGACGCTTATTCCTCTTATAAAACTTCTGGAAATGAAAATGATTATCCTACATCTGATGCGCGAGGATGGTTAAATAGCGTACATCGTTATTATACTTATGCCAGTTTTCTAAATACTGCTTTTGATTCAATAGGAGTTTCAAAAATTGCATATACAACTGTTGATAACAGTGCTCGTTCTACTGAAACTGAAAGTACTCTAGAATCTTGGATTGAAGAACATCCAAATAAATGGGCAAGTAGTCTTACAGTTGATAAGATTTTCCTTTTGAGTACACAGGAAGTTACCAGAAGTGAATATGGTTTTAATATTCGTGCCGGTGATGATGATGCTAGAATTCATAAACCTACCGACTATGCTAGAACTAGTGGTGGCTCTTGTACTGGATGGTTCTTGCGCTCCCCAGATGATTATTTAGGAAGTGATGTACAGGTAATTACTCCTAATGGATGCGTTGGGTATACAAAGTATAAAAATGTTCGCGGTTTTGTTCCAGCTTTGTGCTTGGAATAATTTATAATTTATTGGAAGCATATATTTGAAGTATCAACCTTGGATATATGCTTCCTAATAACCGCGATGGCGCAGGGCATGCGCTTACAAAAACATCGCCATGAAATGCGGAAGGAAGATTTTCTTTCCGTTGGCTCCGATGTTTCCGTCGATAAGTTTTATTGCGTATTCGGATTCAAATCGTTCCATAAAATTGTTGAGGGACGGCGTCGACGTGTTTCCGGCCTTCACTTCCACTGGAATCACGCCGCCGTCTTTTTCTATTATGAATTCGATTTCCATTTGGGAATTTTCGGTTTTATAATAGTGAAGGGAATGTCCGTTCTTTATTAGAATTTCGGAGACCAGGTTTTCGTAAATTCCGCATTTGGCGTTGCCCAAAATTTTGTTTGTCATTACCGCAAGCTTTGTTTCCGCGCCGTATCTTGCCATCAAAAGCCCGGTGTCGTTGTAGTAAATTTTAAACTCGTTTTCTTTTTCGTTGGCTTTTAAGGACAGCCGCGGTTCGTAAACGTTCCGGCAAATATTCACCATGTTTGAATCTTCAAGCCACATTACGCTGTCGGAATATTTGCGGGCGGTTGATTTTTTTTCCACCTCGGAATATTTGAATTTTTTGTTTTCTTTTTCAAGCTGGCGCGGAACGCTGTCGTAGCACTTTCGGACTTTTACTTTTTTCACGCCAGTCGCGTGGTTCGCGATGTCGTCGTCATAAGACGAAAGTATTTTTTCTTGAATCTGCTGGACTCGTCCAAAGTCTTTTCGCGCCGCAAAGTCCGCGACAACTTCCGGCATTCCGCCCACTATGATATATTCCTTAAAAATGTTCCTAAACTTTTCATTTATGTCGTCGGGAATTTTTTCTTGCTTGCCGTAAAAGGATTTTAAATATTCAATGTCGCTGTCTTTGTATCCGTAAGCCCAAAGAAATTCTTTAAAGTCAAGAGAATGCATGACAAGCTGCCGCTCATATCCAACAGGAATTGACTCAACTTCCTCAACTTCGGTGTCCGCGTCCTGCCCGTAATGAAGACCCAAAAGCGAGCCGGAAGCGATTACGTCATAGCGGTTGTCTTCCGCCAAAAATTTTAGCGCGGTTCGGGCTTTTGCGCATTTTTGTATTTCATCAAGAAAAATAAGCGAGTTTCCTTTTAATAAGTTTTCTTTTGGAAAATGAATGGAAATCCTTTTGTAGATTTCTTCCGCGGAAAGTTCGCCTTCAAAAATCGACTTGAGGCTTGGTTTTTGCATAAAATTGATTTCTATGAAAGTTTTGTACTCTTTTTTGCCAAACTCGCGAACGATGTAAGTTTTTCCAATCTGGCGCGCGCCTTTAATTAAGAGACACTCTTTGCTTTTTGTCCGCTTCCACTTTAGAAGGTCGTCATACGCTTTTCTTCTCAGCATATCTATATATTACAAGGAATTGCGGTTTTTTTCAAGCCAAAATGCATATTTTTGGACTATCAAATGCGTTAAAAATGCATATTTTTGGACTATTAAATGCGCTGAAAATGCATATTTTTGGACAGTCTTGACCATTTGCAAAAACGCCCAAAACGCGCTAGTATTCCATCATGCCCAAAAGCAAAACTGACCACGACATTTTCGCCCGCCTCAACCCGGAACAGTTGGACGCGGTTCAAAGCACGGAAGGCCACATTCGCGTTTTGGCCGGAGCGGGGAGCGGAAAGACGCGCGCCTTGGTAAGCCGCTACGTTTACCTTGTTCGCGACTTGGGAATCTCGCCAAAAAACATTTTGTGCGTAACCTTCACCAACCGCGCGGCCGAAGAAATGAAGGCCCGCGTCCGTTCAGAATTGGGCGACATGGATTTGGGCTACATTTGCACCTTCCACGCCTTTTGCACCTTGCTCCTTCACGAAGACATAAACAAAATTAATTTTCCCAAAGACTTTGTGATTTTGGACAAGGAAGACTGGCGCTCGATTCTGCTGCGCGTTTTTGCCGACATGGGCTTGACCTTAAAGGAAGCGACGATCCAACAAAAAATCGACGAAGTGTTGGAGGCCAAAAAAATGCAGGCCGACAGTTACATTGACTATTTTTACAAGCTGAACAATGAGGAGCTTAAAGAAAAATTTTTGGCCAAGGGAATCGAGCGTAACCAAGAAATATTCTTGCGCTTTTTGTACGAGCAAAAAAAATGCTTTGGCGTTGACTTTAACGACTTGATAAATTTCGCCGTCTACATTTTGGAAAAGTTTCCCGACGTGGCGCAAAAGTGGCAGGACAGAATTCAATACATAATGGTTGACGAGTTCCAGGACGTGAGCGCAAAGCAATATTCCATAGCGCAAATCTTAAGCCGAAAGCACAAAAACCTTTTTATCGTCGGAGACAGTGACCAAACGATTTACTCTTGGCGGGGAAGCCACGTCAAGTTGATTTTGGATTTTGAAAAAGTTTACAAGGACGCGCGGACGATTTTGCTTTTAAAGAACTACCGTTCAACTCCGCAAATACTCGCGGCGGCCAATTCGTTGATTGCCCATAACACTGTCCGCTATCCCAAGGAGCTTTCGCCCACAAAAAAGGCCGGCCCTAAGCCCCTCTACTATCACGCGCCGAGCGAAGAGGACGAGGCCAAGTGGATTTGCAAAAAGGTTAAGGAATTATGCGGCCTTTCAAAAAAATCAAAGCGTTCGCAAGCCCAAGAAGCGGCCGCCGCCGCGCCTCTTGGGCTTGCAAGCGATTCAAGCGCCGCGCCAAACAACCTGCGCGACATCGCGATTCTTTACCGCGCCCACTACCTTTCGCGCTCGCTTGAAGAAGCCTTCATCAAAAACGACATTCCTTACCGCATTCTTGCCGGAACGGAATTTTACGGCCGGCGCGAAATCAAGGACATGATAAGCTACTTGCGAATGTTGACCGTCGCCGACGACGTTTCCTTTTACCGCACGGTGAACCTTCCAAGCCGCAAAATCGGAAAGAACAAAATCGCCGCCATAAAAGAGCGCGCCGACAGGTGCGACTGTTCCGCCTACACCGCGCTAAAAGGCATGCTTGCGCAAGACGACCCAATCTTAAAAGGAACAAAGGCGCAGGCCTACGTTGACGCGATAGAAGAAAGCCGCGCGCTTTTAAACGACAAAAACTCTTTTGTCTACACGGTCGGCTCGGGCACAAGCAAGCTGGGGAGCGTCTTGCAGTCGATTTTGGACAAGAGCGGCTACGAAGCCTTTTTGCGCCTGGAGGCCGACCAAGACCGCTTGGACAACGCCGCAGAATTCAAGCGCGCGGTGAACCAGGCCGGCTTTGACGACGACGCGACCTTGGAAGACTTTTTGCAGCGCGCGGCGCTCTTTACCGACCTTGACCGCGAGGACAAGCGCGACGCCGTCAAAATGCTCACGATTCACGCGGCCAAGGGAATGGAATTTAAAAACGTTTTTCTGTGCGGCATGAACGAAGGAATCTTCCCCAGCCGCAAAGTCCAAACGCCCGAGGACATGGAGGAGGAGCGGCGAATCGCTTACGTCGCCATGACGCGCGCAAAGGACAGGCTTTTTATTAGCGACGCGGAAGGCAAGGCCAACGATGGAATCTTTAAGTATCCCAGCCGCTTTGTCTTTGAGGCCGCGGGCGAGGGCATGAAAAATTTTGACATTGAAAAGCCGCTTGACAAGGGCCTTGTGGAGCAGTCGCAAAAAATAATCAAGTACGACGAAAGCCGCCTAAAGGCCGCGGCCACGCAATTAAAAAAAGGAGACCGCGTCCGCCACAAAGTTTTTGGCGCGGGAACAATCGTTCTTGTAAACGACAAGGCTTTTTGCTACACGATAAAGTTTGACGATTTGGCCACCGAGCGAAGCGTTCAGTTTTCGGCGCCGCTGGAATTGATTGCAGCCCAGTAGCGTCCAAAGGACGCGGTGAAACCGCTCGAAATAACGATTATAGTCTTGCGATCAAAAACACGAGCGGAAGGCTACCAGACTTCCACCGCGCAAGCCAGCGCTCCGGCTTCTCCGTCCGCGCCCGCCGCGTAAATGGCAACGACGCTTTTTCCGTCGACGGCGGCGTATTTTGCAACCGCATTGTCGCCTTCCTTTAGCGCGGTCTTGTAGCTTATGCGCGCGTTCTTAAAGGCGGCCGCCGCTTTTGCAGGAAGCGCCTCAAGCGCGAAGTCGTAGTAGTTAAGGTTGTGGACATGGTTGTTAAAGTCAAAGTCGGAGCGGCGGAGCTGGATTTTTGTTTCGGCCTCAAAGGCTTCGGGCAATGAAATCTTGGAAATCTTTTCGCCGCCAAAAACTTTTTTGTCTGGCTCGGGGCCGTAGCGGTCAAGCAAGTCCGCCTCCACCTTTATCGGCCGGCCAGCCCGTATGTCAAAACGAACCCACTTGCTTGTTCCCTCCACGGCGAGGTTTCCGTCGGCGTACAAGTAGTAGTTGCGCGATGTTCCAAACGGCGAGACCAAGCCTTCGCTCCAAGTCTCAACCTTGATTTTTTGTCCGTAGCGGGGGAATTCTTTTACGCAAACTTTCCAATCGGTCAAAACCCAGGCCACGCCAAGGGTCTCGCTCACCTTTATGGCGGAGTCTCCGGCCGCGTCCGAGTGGCGGCTTCCGGCGTTTTCAAAATACTTTAAAATCGCGGCCATCGTAAGGCGCTCGCTTTTGTCAAAGTCTTCAAGCAGGGGAGAGAAGTCCGTTGAAAAAATCATGGGGCAGTTCCTTTGTAAAAATTATTCTTTTATGATCGTTTGGTAAAGCCTGTCCAAGTCGGCGCGGCTAAAGTAGTCGATTACAAGCTGGCCTTTTTCCAAGCCGCCGTTAAGCGAAACTTTTGTTCCAAGCGTTTCCATAAATTTTTGCTCGATGCTGATTATGTCGGGGTCCCGGACGCGCGCTCCGTCTTTTTTGGCGGAACTTTTTGACGCGCGGCCTCCGTCGTTAAGGGATGCGGCTTGGGCTTCCGCCTGGCGGACCGACAAGTTGCTTGCGATGATTTTTCCGAACAAGACGCGTTGGTCGGCGGGGTTCACTACGCTAAGAAGCGCTCGCGCGTGGCCGCTTGAAATTTGCCCGACAATCAAGGAGTTTTGCATGTCTTCGGGCAATTTTAAAAGGCGCAGCGCGTTGGCCACGGTCGGGCGGCCTTTGCCGACTTTTTGGGCAACCTCGTCTTGGTTGAGGCCGCCTACTTTCATAAGGTTGTAGTAGGCATGCGCCTCTTCTATCGGGTTAAGGTCGGCGCGCTGGATGTTTTCTATAAGCGCGACTTCCAATTTTTTTTCGTCGTTGAATTTTCTAAGCTGCACAGGAACTTTTTTCAAGCCCGCCAATTTCGCCGCGCGCGTTCTTCGTTCGCCAGCGATGATGTAAAAAGTTCCGTCGCCCGCGTCTTCGATTACGATGGGCTGAACGATTCCGTGTTCTGCGATTGAGTCGGAAAGTTCCTTTAATTGTTCCTCGTTGAAAATCTGGCGAGGCTGGTGCGGGTTTGCTTTGAGCAAGCTTGGGTCAATCCACAAGGTTCCGTTTTCGTCAGTTTCTATCGCAGGCGGAAGCGTGGAATTCCTTTGGGCGCTTTTTTTCGCAAGGCCCGTCGGTTCGTTTTGTGTTTCTTCAACAGGAGGTTCGTATTCGATTCGCGCTTGCTGTTCGGCCTCTTGCATTAGGGCGCCGATTCCGCGTCCCAATCCAGTCTTTCGTTTAGCCACGGTGAATCACCTCCTCCGCCAATTTTTGGTAGCTTTTCGCGCCAACGCAGTCGGGGTCGTATTTGCAAATCGGAAGGCCGTGAGACGGCGCTTCGCTAAGCCGGACGTTCCGCGGAATGATTGTGTTGAAAACCACGTCCTTAAAGTATGACTTTACCTGGACGACAACGTCTTGCGCCAATCTTGTGCGCGAGTCGTACATCGTGAAAAATATTCCGCCAATGGTCAAGCCTGGGTTTATGGATTTTTGGACTTTCTTTACGTTTTGAAGCAAAAGGGTGATTCCTTCCAAGGCGAAATATTCGCACTGCATCGGAATCAGCACCGAATCCGCCGCCGCCAAGCCGTTCAGCGTAAGAATGCCAAGCGAGGGAGGGCAGTCGATGAGAATGTAGTCGTATTTGTCTTGGAGAGGCTCCAAGGCGTCTTTTAAAAAGTATTCGCGGCGCTTTTGGTCAACCAACTCGATGGCCGCTCCGGACAAGTCAAGGCTGGCGCTTATCGCGTCCAATGTGGGAATTGAGGTCTTTTTTACCGCTTCGGAGGCCTCGCAATCGCCGCTCAAAAGTTCGTAAATTGTAGGCTTGTCTTTTGAAACGCCCACGCCGCTGGACATGTTTCCCTGCGAGTCAAAGTCAACAAGAAGGACGCGCTTTTTTGCCAACGCGATGTAGGCGCCGATATTGATTGCGGATGTCGTCTTTCCAACTCCGCCTTTTTGATTTACAAAAACAAAAGTTTTAGCCATAAGGTTTATTATAGCATTTTTGGCCTTTGTTGACAATATGCCCCGCGTGGGTTATATTCGTTGTATGATTCTTTCGGCCACGCTTTCTAAGTCCACGTCTCAGGTGGAAGCCATTCTCGGAAAAAAATACGAGCGCGTCAAAATTCGCTTTAAGGGCGGGCCTGTTTCGCCGTATTTTGCCGAATTCTTCACCCAAACGCAAAGCTTCCATAAAAATTTTTCGCAGGCGGAATTGGAGGAATTTTTACAAAAGAACATCGGCCGCTCATTTAAAAATTGCGTGGAACGGACCGAGGACAAGGAAATAACTTTTTTGACCAACAAGCGCGGCGAGGTCCGGCGGCTGGAAAAAGCGCTCTCGCAAAATGAGGGCGCGGCCAAAACGGCTGGCAAGCCCAAAAACGGCGCCGCGCAAACTGATTTCAAGCCTAAAAACGGCTCCGCGCAAACAGGCGGAAAAACCAAAACTGCCGCCGCCTTTGGCGAAAAAGCCGCGCTTTTCGGCGCCGCCGCAAGCGCCTTTAATGCCCACAAGGGCGCGTTGAACCGTTCCAAAAACTACATAATTCAAGAAGGAACGCAAGTTCCATTTTTGCAGGCGCTTGGCGTTATGACCGACGCTGGAAAAGTCGTCGCCGCAAAGTACGACAAGTTCCGGCAAGTCAACCGCTTTTTGGAACTCTTGGACGACGTTTTACCTAGCTCGTCTTCAGAGCCCCTTCAAATTCTTGACTTTGGCTCCGGCAAGTCCTACCTGACCTTTGCCGTCCAATACTTTTTGGAAAGCGTAAAAAAGATTCCATGCCAAATAACCGGCGTCGACTTGAAGGAAGACGTCATCAAATCCTGCTCCGACTTGGCCGCCCGCCTTGGCGTCAAAAACATGAATTTTGTTTGCGGCGACATCGCCAAATACAGCGGAAAAAATCCCGACATAGTGATCACGCTCCACGCCTGCGACGTTGCCACCGACTACGCGCTTGCCTTTGCGGTGGAACGCGGCGCCAAGGCTATTTTGTCGGTTCCCTGCTGCCAAAAGGAAGTCAACGCGCAGCTTGGTAAGTCGTCCAACGCGCTTTTCGCGCCGCTTTTAAGGCATGGAATTTTCCGCGAGCGCTTTTCCGCGCTGATGACTGACGCGGTCCGCGCCCAGCTTTTGGAAGCGCGCGGCTACAAGGTTCAAGTTTTGGAATTCATCGACATGGAAGGAACGCCAAAAAATCTTATGATTAGGGCGCTGTTGAAGGGCGGCGCGCGTCTTGGTCAGGAAACAGGTTCTGGCGCCGCGTCTTCCGGTAAAGAACCCGCGCTGGGCAATGCCGCGCCTTCTGGTAAAGAACCCGCTTTGGGTGGCGGCGCCGCCACGCAGTCTAGGGCTTTGGAACAATCCGCGCGCGAATTGCTCAAGGCGTTTGGCGCAAGGCAAAAACTCGCGGACTTGTTGGGCGGCGGCCTTTAAGGTCTTGCAACTTATTGTTCGTCGTCGGGGTCGTATTCCTTGGCGCTTTCGGACTCAATCGCCTCGCGGGTTGTCCTTGACTTTGCGCGGCCTTTTGCGGCGGACTTTTTTGAACTAGACGCGGACGCGGCTTTTGATTTTCGCTCGGCGGCGCTTTTTGTCTTTGCCAAAGTTCCCGCGATAAACTGCGACTCGCTGTCGTAAACTTTTACGTCCAGCTTGTTGTAAGGAATGTCGATTCCGGCCTCGTCAAAGACGCGTTTTATGGCGACAAAGGTTTGGTTTTTGGCGCTTAAAAAATCGTCTTTTTTAAACCAAACGGCAAGCGTCATGTTTATTCCGCTGTCGCCAAAGCCGTCAAACCAAACAAGCGGCGCGGGGTCCTGCAAGTCGCACTTGCAATATTTGGGCGCCTTTGCCAAAGTGTCCAAGGCAGTCTGCATGTCGGTTTCGTATGAGACCGAAACTTTTACGTCCAAGCGGCGCTTTGTAAAGTAGCTTGTGTTCCGCAAAGTTGAATTGATGATTGTGGAATTTGGAATGCGAATCATTTGATTGTCCAATGTGTGAACCTTGACGCTGAGCAAGTCGATTGTGTCAACAATGCCTGTTTCTCCCGCCACATTGATAAGGTCGCCAATTTTAAGCGCCTTTTCCGCCACCATGAAAATTCCAGAAATGATGTTGCTGACGGAAGTTTGCGCCGCGAAGGCGATTGCGATGCCGGCCACTCCAGCCGCTCCCCAGATTGCGCTGAGCTTTATTCCGAACAAGCTCAAGACGAACATTATCAAGGCTACATAGAAGCAGTATTTTAAGAATTTTAGAATAAGTATTGAGCGCTGCGGCGAAAGTTTTTTTTCGGGAACGCGCTTGACGGCGCGGACGATGAGCTTGTAAATGATTGTCATTGCCAAAAGAATCAGCAATATGCCAATCAACTTAAAAAAGTTGTCCCATGTCACAAATGATTTTGCCCATGCCAAAAATGAAGCCAAGGCTTCGTTGAAGGCGCTTACGGCGTGTCCGCCGGCTTCAGTGATGTCGTCCATTGTTTTCTCCTAATAGATTTATTCTGCCGCTAAGTTTAGCGCAATTCAATTCTTTTTGCAAAGGTCTTTGATTATGCATTCCCCGCATTTTGGGGAACGAGCCATGCAAACATAGCGGCCGTGCAAAATCAGCCAATGGTGGGCGTGTTCCATATATTTTTTCGGAATCCGTTCCACAAGGCTTTTTTCCACTTCAAGGGGCGTGGTCCCTTCCGCCAAGCCAATCTTTGGGCAAATGCGCAAGAGATGGGTGTCCACTGGCATGGTGGGCTTTTTAAAAATCACGTTGAGGACAACGTTGGCGGTTTTGCGGCCAACGCCTGGAAGGGATTCCAATTCCTCCCGGGTGTCAGGAACCTGGCCGCCAAAATCGTCAAGCAGCTTTTGGCTTAGGGCTATGACATGAGCCGCCTTTGTTCGGTAAAGGCCGATGGACTTTATGTAGTCCATAAGTTTTTCTTGTCCCAGCGCCAACATTTTTTTTGGCGTGTCGGCGATTTTGTAAAGGGGCTCGGTGGCCTTGTTGACGCTTTTGTCCGTAGCTTGCGCGGAAAGAACAACGCTTACCAAAAGAGTGTAGGCGTTCTTCCATTTTAATTCAGACTGAGGATTGGGATTGGCTTTTTTAAAGCGCTCAAAGACTTTGCGGATTTCCGCTTGCGACAAAAGTTCCATTAAGAATACTCTAGCGCGCTTTTCGCGCTTTTGCTAGTAGAAGTATTTACTGCGCTCTCGCGAGCGCTACTGGTAATAGCATAAAAAAAAGCGGGGCGAACAGCCCCGCGTTTTTAGACTTGAATAATTTTTACTCCAAGTCGGTGAGAGTCACGCAAATGTCGTCGTTTTTGTTTTGGAAGGCAAAGCCGTAATCTTTTTTTCCGTTGACCGCGAATCCAAAATAATAGAATTCGTTAATGTCGTATTGCTCCATTTCCAAAACGCCCTTGTTCTTTCCGCCAACGACATTGACATAAGAAACGATTGAGCCAAGCGGAATCCATTTCAATTCCTTTTTGTGGTAACCGAAGACTTTCATTGAAATAGCCTGCACGCTCGTTCTGTTTATGACTGAAATGTTTTCGTCGGAGTCGTCGGGAATCTCCGATTCGGCCAAAACATAAGAGTGCGGCTCGTTGAGGACGGGTTTTGGCGTCATGTCAAGGCCGTCTTCAGGGCGGCGGACTTCAAGCAAAAGCGGCGCGTTGGCCACCTTGCCTCGGCTTTTTGTAGGGTTGAACAAGTAATTGTTGCCGGCTTCTTTTTCTGACGGAACAATGGCAAAGTATCTCATTTTTCCGAGCGAAGGATACTTGTTTCCCACATCTGTTCTGTCGGCAAAAGCGCGCAAGTTCGCCTTTCCCAAACTGTCCCATTGTTTTGTGGCCGCCGAATGGACAAAAAGCTCAAAGGTTATGTTTCTGTATTCCGTGTAGTTTATGACCCTAATTTTTGAAATGCCTTTTCCCTTTAAATTTTCGGCGTCAAAGACAAAGGCGTTTTTGCTCGGCCCGTCAGGCATTTCGTAATTTGTGTCGATTTTAACGACGGCTTTTTGGGCGGCCGCGCTAAAAAGAATTCCAAAGGAAAGAATGAATGTTGAAATGATTTTTTTCATAAAAGCGCTCCTTATGGCGAACATTTTACAAAAAACGCCGCCGTCATAAAAGGGAGAAAAACTCCTAATTTTCCGTGCAAGCGCGGCCTGCGTTTTTCAGCCAAACGCGGCTTCAAGTTCGGCGCGGCTTTTGACGCAAAGCTTGTCGTAAATGTAGCTTACGTAATTTTCCACGGTGTGGAGCGAGATGAAAAGCTCGCCCGCGATTTCTTCGTTGCTCTTTTGCTGCAAAAGTTTTTCCAAAATGCGCTTTTCCTGCCGCGTCAAAAGCGGGGAGACTTTTTCTATTTTTTCCAAGGAGCCGCGCGCCTTTCCCTCAAAATATTCCTTGCCCGAAAGAACCGTTTCAAGGCAGCGGACCAATTCCTCTTCGCTGGCCACCTTGCTGATGTAGCCCTTTACGCCGGCGGACGCGGCTTGCATTATGTAACCGGCGGTGTCATACATTGAATACATTACGCATTGGACGCTTGGAAAATCGCGCGCGATTTGAGAGGCCAGCGCGATTCCGCTTTCGTTTAAAAGCTGGACGTCAACGATTACGATTTGCGGAAGCTCATTGCGGCCGCCGGCGTCTTTTAGGGCTTTTAAGCATTCCTGGCTTTGAGAAAAGGTTTTTGGAACGCGCCAGTCGGTGTTCTCTTCCAAATAATCCTTCACGCCCTTTTGCATCATTTTGTGGTCGTCCACAATGTAAAGCCTTTTCATTTTTTAAATCTCCACGCTGAGCTTGATTTGCATTCCGTCGTCTGGGGCGGAACGGAAGCTTATAGCCGCTCCGATTGTCTTGGCGCGTTCCTGCATTTGCCTAAGGCCAAAATGCGTCCGCCAGTTGGCGCCGGACCTGGCTTTGTCCAAGTCGCAGCCGCGGCCGTTGTCTATTATAAAAAGCGTAAGAATTTTTTTGTCCTGCTGGCTTTCCGTCCGCGCCAAAATTTGCGCCTCGGTTGCGTAGGAATGTTTTTCGATGTTGGCAAACGCCTCTTGGACGATTCTTACAAGGCATTGGCACTTTTCTTTTTCCACAAGAATTTCTTCAAGGCCTTGCGCCGCGTTAAGCGAGCATTTGATTTTTGACTTGGCCTCAAACTGCTCGCCCAGGGATTTTAGAATCGAAAGCAAATTTATTTTTCCGGGATTGGGCGACGGAAGCGAAAATTCCGCAGGCTCCAGGCCGTAGCAAATGTTCCGCATCTTTACTATGCAGTCCGTGATTTTTTCGGACAAGTCCTTTTGCTTTTGCTCTTGCCCTTCTTGGACTTTTAGCATTTCCGCCTCAATGCGAATCGCTCGGATGTCTTGCACGATTGAGTCGTGGATGTCGCGGGAAATTTTTCCCCGCTCCTCCTCTTGGATTTGAAAGGCGATTCTTCTTTGCCAAGAAACGGAAAAACGGCCTTTTAAAAATTCGTAGAACAAGAGCAGCAAAAGCAAAATGACAAACACAAGGCCCGCGCAAATTCTTATAAGCCAGGCCGCCGCGGAGTCGCCGCCCATGCGCGCCAAATTGAAAAGCCCCTTTGAGGCCTGCGCGGCATTGATTCCGTCGTAAAGCCATTTTGTCTTTTTGTCCGCGTCGCGAATTAAAAGGCCGCCCTTTGTTCCTTCTATTGGAAGCGGGTCGCTGCTGTTAAAGGAATATGTGACGGCGTAAATTTCTTTTAGCGCTTCCGGGATAAAAAAGCGAAGTCCGTCCTGGTCGTCTGTGATTTCAAAAACAAGCGAATAGTCCCAAGTCCATTTTTCAGACGGAAGGCCTTTGTCTTTAAATGAGCCTTTCATCAAGACGCAGTAAAGGCTTTCGTTGGCCTCGGCGAATGTCGTCTCGGTCCAAATCATTCCAATGTTCATTGCGTTGACTTTGTCCCGCTCTCGTATTGTCACGGCGCTTTCTTTTAAAACGTTTCCGTCCTTGTCGCGGCGGAACAAGTATTTTTCAAGCGGAACGATTGAAACCTTGTTTACTTGGTTCAAAAAGCCTTCGGCCCTGCCGTTTTCCAAAAGCCATTCAAGCGCCTCGGCTCCATAGACAAAGGCGCCGTCGTCTTTTTGGAGCGCGAAAATCGGATTTGTTCCCGGGTCCGCGAATGTGTAAAGCGCGTTCAAAAAAACGTCGCAGTCGGGACGCGCGGGGCTTTGAATGTAAGCCGTCCAAAGCTCTTGAAAAAGCCAGCCCTCCAAAGCGCTGTGCCGCCAAACGCCGGCCGCCGAATATTTTCGCTCGCCGTCCATTTGCGCGGTGTGAAGGCCTTCATGCAAAAATAGGTTTCCGCTTCCGTGGGCTTTGTAGTCTCCGCAGTGAACCATAAAGTAAAGCTTTTGCGTTTTTGGCCAAAAATGCATTCCGTAAACAAAGCGCGCTCTTGTGTCGGGGAACGGCTCGAACAGGACGCGCGTTTCGCCGCTGGATTTTTCAAAAGAGTACAAGCGGTTCTTTCCGTCGGCGGCGCTTGCCGCGCTTACAAAAATCCACTGGCCGTCGTCTGATTCTGTCCATTCGTAAACAGCTTGGGTCTCGCTTAAAATTTCTTGCGGCAAGCTTTGCGATGTCGCCTTTGCCGCCAAAAAAAATACGGCGGCGAAAAAAAGAAAATGCCTTTTCATCGCCGCCATCATAGCGCAAATCGCCGATAAATTATAGGGAGAGAAACTCCCAAAAAAAAGGAGTCAAACTCCCAATACATATAAAAGAAAGGAATGTAAAATTGGCGTCATGAAAAAGACAAATTTATTCGCAAACACAACTCTTTTGCTTTTGGGCGCGATCTTTTTTTCGTGCTCCAATTCTTCGGGCGGCCCTCAGGGACAGCCGCAAGTTCAGTCGCGTCCTAATGTCACATTGAACGCAAGCCTTTCCGCGCTTGACATAGCCCAAAAAATGGAATGCGGCTGGAATCTTGGAAACAGTCTTGACTATCGACTGTGCGACGGAAATTATCCGTGCAACTATGGCCTTGGCGCCGAAACCGCTTGGGGAGAAGTTTTGACAACTGAACAAATCATAAAGACAGGAATTCAAAACGGTTATAAGACAATAAGGATTCCCGTGACTTGGTTCAACCATCTTGTGGACGCCAACTACACGATTGACCCAAAATGGATGGCGCGTGTAAAGCAAGTTGTCAACTGGGCGATTGACGCGGGCTATTACGTTATCTTGAACGAACACCATTCCGTTCACGAAGAAAAAATTTCAAAGCCCTTGCAGCGCTATGCGGGCTACATCATAAGAAGCGGCGACGAGGAGGAGTCAAAGAGATTTTTGGAAGCTGTGTGGAAGCAAATAGCGGCTGCCTTTAACAACGAGTATGACGAGCGCCTTATATTTGAAACGCTGAACGAACCAAGAAACATCGGCCACCAACACGAATGGTCGCCGATGCCCGGCTCTTGCGACGAATGCAAGGCTAACGTCCAGCTTTTAAAAGAATGCAATCAATTGATTTTGAACACAATACGCTCAAGCGGCGGAAACAACGCCAACCGCTGCGTTATGGTTCCTGCGTTGGGAACTCAATTGCAGCCCGCGCTTGACTTGGGCCTTAATATGCTTCCGGTTGATTCCGCAAGCCAAAAGCTTATGGCAACCGTCCACTGGTATCCGCTTGACGGCGGAAACACCGGCCACTATTCCCATCACTTTGACAGCGCCACAAAAAATTCAATCAAGTCAAACATGGAAGCCTTGAATCAAAAATTTGTTTCGCATGGTATTCCTGTGGTCATTGGTGAATACGGCGCGACTCGAATGGCCTATGATTGGAACACCAATCAGCCCATAGCGGATTATGTCGTTACATATCAAGACAGGCTGGAATGTTTTAGCTATCTTGCAAGCTTTGGCGGAAAATATTCCGTTCCGCTTTTAAATTGGGACGCGGACAACAAGTGGGGGTCTGGCTCAAACACCATCGACCGCAAGACTTGCTCTTTGGTGGAGCCGGAATGCGTCGCGGCAATCATAAAGGCGTGGAAGGACGCGCGCTCGGCGGCTTCGCAAGCGGAGGCTGGTTCACAAGAGGCGGCGGACAAAGTTTTGTATGACGCTCAAGGCGGCGCGGGATATAAAGTAACGACAAGCGGTCGCGCCGCGTATTGGCCGCTGGACGCCGCCGTCGATTTGTCGGGCTATAAATATTTGGACATTGAATTTTCTTGTTCCGCCGGCGCTGGAAAAGAGCTTGTTTTGCAGCCCATGTCTGGAATTCAAATCGGCGGTCATCCGCAGGGAAGAATTTCCGTGAACGCGCCCATAGCGGCGAATACGATTATGCAGACAAAGTTTGGAACCAATTACGGAAAGTATTTAGATTACTCAACCAATCCAGCCAAGGAAGTCGCCATCACTGACAATTATTTTGGCTCGATTCAGATTTTTGTCCAAGACAGCGAGAACGGATACAATCCTGTGGACGGCATTGACGTTTATGTGACAAAGGTCATTGCGACCAATGCCGCGCGATAAAAAAAGCGGGGCAGCCGCCCCGTTTTTTGGCCTTTCAACCGATTACAGCGCTTTTTTAAGCGCGTCCTTTTTGTCGGTCTTTTCCCAGCTGAATTCCTTGCGGCCAAAGTGTCCGTAAGAGGCTGTCGGAGAATAAACCGGCTTTTTAAGGTCAAGCGTCTTTATGATTCCCGCAGGAGAGCAGTCAAAGACTTTTGATACGGCCTTTGAAATTTCTGAGTCGGGAACTTTTCCAGTTCCAAAAGTGTCAACCATAATAGAAACCGGGAAGGGGACGCCAATCGCGTAGGCAAGCTCCACCTCGGCGCGGTCGGCAAGACCGGCGGCCACGATGTTCTTTGCGATGTAGCGAGCCATGTAGGCGGCCGAGCGGTCAACCTTTGACGGGTCCTTTCCGCTAAAGGCGCCGCCGCCGTGACGGCCCATTCCGCCGTAAGTGTCAACGATGATTTTTCGGCCTGTCAAGCCGGAATCTCCGTGCGGGCCGCCAACGATGAACTGGCCGGTGGGGTTTATGAAGTACTTGGTCTTTTTGTCCAAAAGGCCTGTCGGCTCCAAAACGGGCTTGATGATTTGTTCGATCAAGTCGTCCTTGATTGTCTTGTATTTTATTCCGGGATTGTGCTGGTGCGAAAGGACAACCGTGTCAATGTGAACGGGCTTGTGGCCTTCGTATTCCAGCGTGACCTGGGCTTTTGCGTCCGGGCGCATCCATTCAATTTTCTTTGAATGGCGGGCCTTTGAGGCGGCGCGCAAAAGCTTGTGGGCGAACATTACGGGCGCGGGCATAAGCTCCGGCGTTTCGTTGCAGGCAAAGCCGAACATCATTCCTTGGTCTCCGGCGCCCTGCTGGCCCTTGTATTCGGCCAAGCCCGTTCCAACAACGCCTTGGTTGATGTCGGGCGACTGCGCGTGAACGGTGTTCAAAACCGCCATCGAATCCGCGTCCAGGCCGTAGTCGGCGTTTGTGTAGCCGATTTTGCGCGCAACGTCGCGCGCGATTGTTTGGATGTCCAGCTCCTTGAATTTGGTGGAAATTTCTCCGCCAACTAAGACCATTCCAGTCGTCGTAAAGCACTCGCAGGCAACGTGACTGTTAGGATCTTTGGCCAGACAAGCGTCCAACACTGCGTCGGAAATCTGGTCGCACACCTTGTCCGGGTGTCCTTCGCTTACAGACTCCGAAGTGAACAAATAACGCTCTTCTGTCATTATTCTGCTCCTAAAGATGAAGATTTTTAGGCGGGCATGTGGCGAGCGCGTCCGCCTTTCTCAAGCGTTCAAATTCCCAAAAAAGACTTGAACAACTTTGAAAAATATATTATAGTATTGTATCTTTTATTTCAAGGGGATAGCAATGCCTTTAAAAAAGACCTTTTCAAAAGATAAAAAGAAGTGTACTGTGACCTTTACTGTGACTCCAGAGGCAGCTCAAGGCGCTGAGACAATCAACCTTGCCGGCGACTTCAACAGCTGGAGCAGCAAAGAGAATCCTTTAAAAAAGGGCAAGGATGGAACTTTCTCCGTAAAGTTGACCCTTGACGCTGGCCGCGAGTACCAGTTCCGCTACTTGGTTGACGGAAAAAAGTGGGAAAACGACTGGAAGGCCGACAAGTACGTCGCCGCGCCTTATTCCAACGCCGACAACTCGGTTGTGTCGACCATAATTGAATAGTTGACCATAAAACGGCCGCTCTGTTGAGCGGCCTTGGCTCGACCGTTTTGAGGCGCGATCAGCATTGTCGCGCCTCAATAAAAAAACCGCTCCTTTCGGGGCGGTTTTTGTTTTTGCGAATTAGAACTTTGCCTTGCGCAGGCGGACTCTTTCAATGTCCTCGCTGAATAGCTCGCGCAAATCGTTAAGGCCCAGCGCCATAAGCGCCATGCGGTCGATTCCGATTCCCCAGGCCAAGACAGGAACGTCGATTCCCATAGCCTTTGTGACTTCCGGCCTAAAGATGCCCGAGCCGCCAAGCTCAAACCAGCCCAACTTGGGGTGCTTGATGTGCACTTCGATGCTGGGCTCGGTGAAGGGAAAGTAGCCAGGAACGTATTTCACTTCCGTCGCGCCCGCGATTTCCTTGGCGAACATTTCCAAAAAGCCCAAAAGGGTTCGCAAGTTGACGTCGTTTCCCAAAACGATTCCTTCCGTTTGGTAAAAGTCGCTAAGGTGGGTCGCGTCAACCTTGTCGTATCTAAAGCAGCGGGCGATTCCAAAGTATTTTCCGGGAATCTTGGCCTTGTGCAGCTGGTGGGCGCTCAAAACCGTTCCCTGGCTTCGCAAAATCAAGCGGCGGGTGAACTCGTTGTCAAACTGGTAGTTCCAGCCGCGGCTTCCGCTGTTGCCGCCGTTTTCGTGGACGGCCTTGACGTTGCTAAGATAGGGCTCCTCGATTGCCTTTGCGTGCGTCGGGTTTTTGATGCGGTAAACGTCGTGGATGTCGCGGGCGGCGTGGAACTGCGGCATGAATAGGGCGTCGCCGTTCCAGAATTCGGTCTCGACAAGCGGGCCGTCAAACTCTTCAAAGCCAAGCGAGCAAAGCTTGTCCTTTACAGATTCCAAGAATTGGACATAAGGATTGGTGCGGCCCGGAATGATTCTGGCCGGCGGAACTCCGATGTTGTAGCCTCGGAAGGTTCCTTTTTTCCATTCGCCCGAGGCCAGCATGGCTGGAGTGATTTCTCCGATTTCGTTGCCTGTGACGCCGGCCTTTTTAAGGGCTTCGGCCACTTTTTCAAAGGCTTCCTTTAGTTTGTAGACGACCGTCTCGCGCTCAATCGTGCGGAATGGCGTTTCCGACACGCCGCGCTTTTTGGTAAGGCCGGCCATTACCTGTTTTTCCTCTTCGCTAAGGTCTTTGGCGTCAAGCGTGGCGTTCTCGGCGGCGGCCGCCTTTTGGATCAAGGCCTTGGCGACCGTGATTCTTTCGGGCAAGGGTTTTCCTGTGGCTTCGGCCTTTTTTTCGGCGTTCATCTGCAAGACGCCTTCCTTGCTCAAAGGGCCAAAGGCAGAGCCTACGTCTTTTCCTTCTATGTTCAAGGCCGCCGCGATTTCGGGCATGGACTTGGCTCCCTCTTTTTGAAGGAGGTTGACGATTTTTTCTTCCACAAAGCCTTCAGATTGAACCTTGCGGCCAAAGTCCGTCAATTCGTAATAAGTGTGGGGAGTTCTGGCGACTTCCGCCAAAAGCTCTTTTCCCATAAGCCAGCTAAAGGCTTGGTTTGCGTGGCCTTCCTTGTAGCCAAGCTCTGACTGGAGTTTTGCCGAAGTAAGCTCGTCCTTAAGGCCGTAGCGCAGCAAAACTTTTGTTTCCAATGGATGGAGGTTTTTAATGACGCTTGAGATGTCCATTTTATTAAATGATCCTTGTAAATTTAAAGAAACGCCAAGCCACGCGGACCCGGCGTTTCTTTTTAGTTTATGTTAGCGCTGGAATTTGACTTGGCAAGCGTAAGTGGCCTGCTTAAGTCCGCGCGCGTTTTTCTTGTATGAAAGGCGGTCCTGCTTCATGTACTTGTAGCCGTAGTAGTTGTGCTCAAGCTGGAAGTCGTTGAGGCAGGCGTGGATTGTCTCGCGGGCCTCGCCTTCTTTGAAGGAAACTTCAAGGCAAGAGTAGTAGATGCGGACTTCGTCCAAAGCCGCGATGTATTCGATGCGGACTTGGGCCGTTTTGTTTGTTGAGTGGATGTCTTCAGGAACGATTACCTGAACGCTTGTGTCCATTGACGCGCTTTCCTCGTCAATGTCCGCAGATTTATCCTTGGCGTAGACCATAGACAGCGCCATCATAATTGCGATGATTCCAAGAAATTTTTTCATAGTTAGCCTCCTGTTAAGCTAAAAATTCTGATACTCCTTTATTATACCAGTTTCTAGAAAAAAATCAAGTTGTAATCGATATTCTCCTGAATTTATTAAAATCGCGGGAACCTTGTTTATCAAGACTCTTCCGGTAATTTGCTTGGGTTTGTTGCGCAATATTTTTCTATAATAATTGCGAACGGCGTCTTTTAGCGCGTTTTGGGCCGCGTCTTGGATTCCTTCAAAGCCCTTGTATATCTTTCCGCCGCCCAGCCCCAGAATGCGCGGGTTCTTTACGTCAGCCCATTGATTCCAGCTTGCCGTCATAGCGTCGTCGCGCTCAAAAACCGCCCAGCAGTGGACCTTGCTTTCGTCAAACCATGGCTTTTCGTAGCGGATTTTCTTGCTTTCCTCGTCAAAAGGCCTGATTTCCTTGACTTCAAAGTATTCAGGAACGCCGCGAAGCTTGTCGCTGGGCGTGTAGTCGAATTCCCAGCCGTAGACCATTCCGTTGAACAAAAAGGGCGTCAGCTTTTTCATTTGGCCAATCGCGTGGTCAAAAATTCCCTTGTTGTACTTTGTCTCGTCGTGAGGAATCTTTTTTTCGCCCTTTCTGGAATTGTCGGCCTCGACAAGGCCCGGGTAGGCGTCAAGTTCCGCCCATAAAGGCAGCCGGATTTTTCGCTGGAAGGAAGCTTCTTGCGGATATAATTGCCCAATTGCGACAAAAAGCAAGGCCGCGACTGCCGCGCCGCGCGCCAAGGCCGCTTTCCTTGCCGTTGGCCAAAACTTTTGTCCGGCCGGCGCCAAGGCCGCTTTCCTTGCCGTTGGCAAAAACTTTTGTCCAGCCAGGGAGAATCTTTCTTTTACCGTAACGCGTTTTTCCATACCTTTATCGGGTTCACTCCGTAGCGGACCAGGCAATAAATCCATGCCGCCGCGAATCCGCTCAAATGAGTCATGTGCGCGACGCCTTGGTTCATTCCGAACGCTTGCTCAAAAACCGCGATTCCCGCGTAAATCGCAACCAAAATCGGCGCGGGAACAGGAACCATTCCCATAATAAAAACAGTCGAGCGGGGAAAGATTACAGCGAAAAGCAATAAAACTGCGTAAACCGCGCCGGACGCTCCAACCAAAAGGACTCCGTAAAAGCCAAAGAAAAGATAGACCGCGAGCGAAACGGCCCCGCAAAAAACGCCGCAAATGGAATAAAACAGAAGGAATTCCTTGCTTCCAAGCTGCCGCTCTATGTAAAGGCCAAAGAACAAAAGGCCTATCATGTTACCCAGCAAGTGCGACCAAGAGCCGTGCATGAACATGTAGGTGAAAAGCTGCCAATAGTATCGCGCCTTTAGGAACAAAACAGGCTGCAAGCCGAACGTGTATTGGAAATTCCTGTTGCGGCCGCTTCCCGTAAGGACAAAGGCCAAGACATTCACCGCGACTACTAGGATGGTCGCGTAATTGAATGAATACGAGAATTTTTTGTGAAGTGGATTTTGCATGCTTAGTTTTCTGTCTTGACGGCAGACTCGATTATATGTTTGTCGGCGAAGGTTATGCGGTTTCGGCCGGTGTTCTTTGAAACGTAAAGCGCCTTGTCCGCCTGCTCGACAAATTCCTTGGCGTTAAGGACGCAGTTTTCTTCTATGTCAAAGACGCTGACTCCGCCAGAGATTGTGACCTTGACTTTTTTCCCTTCGTACTCAAAGTCCATGTTCTCGATGTTGCTTCTTATTCGCTCGGCCACTTGCAGCGCGTCGTCCTTTAGCGTGTTTGGAAGCATGACCGTGAACTCTTCGCCGCCGTAACGGCTGGCCATGTCTTGGGCGCGGATGGAATTCTTTATGATTTTGGCCACCGTGATAAGGACGTAGTCTCCGTAAGCGTGGCCGTATGTGTCGTTGAAAGTCTTAAAGTGGTCGATGTCGAACATTATGACGCCCATCGGCAGTCCCTGCGCGCTGGCCAAGTCAAGCCTGTCGGTCAGCTGGTTGAAGAAGTAATACTTTAGCTTTAGGCGGGTCATCATGTCGGTTGACGAGCGCTCCAAGAGGGCGGCGTTGTTGATCGCCATGCTGGCCAAGGACGCTATGTTGAGTATTTGCTTTATGTCGTAGTCGTTGAATGCGGTTCCGTCGCCCAAGTCCATTCGCTCTCCCAAGAGCAATATTCCGTTCATGCGGTTCTTTTGGAAAAGGGGAACGATCAGCGATGGCTGGAGGGAGTAGATTTGGTCCAGCTTTTCGTGGGGAAGCGCGCTCTGGATGTCGCGGACAAAGAAAACCCTTTCCTTTTCGTTAAGGACTTCCACCACCGGGTCGTTCATCGGAATTGAATAGTTTATTTCGCTGTCCAAGTCCATTCCCGTGTAGTTGTTGCTAAGGTTGTATGATTCGGTCTCAAAGTCGTCAAGGACGAATATTCCCGCGCCCAAAACGCGCATTTGGCACATGCAAGTGTAAAGGATGGATTCGATGAGCGTGGGGTAGTCCAATGTGGAACAGAGGGAGCGCGCGATTTCCAGCAATTGCTGGACATCGTAAAGGCGCTTCTCGTAGCGTTCAGTGAGTTCCCCGATTGTCTCGTTCTTTCCAGCCTCTAGTTCAAAGGCGTTCTCTTGTTTTTTCATGCGCTAAATGTCTTTGGCCTTCTTTATTATAACATAGTTTCGTATAATATCAAAGAAATTTTGCCACAATGGATACTGCAATTCCAAAAGCGAAGTGCTTTCCCTGTTTCTGGAGGAAAACATAATTCCCTTTAGGTTGGAAACAAGCTCGCTCTTGGAGCGCTTTGTGTCCGTTATGCAGTCGCCCAAATTGTCGTGCAGCAACAAAAGCAAGGACGACACTTTTTGTATTATCTCCTTTGCTTCGTTATTTATAGTATCGACCAAATTCGTTAGTTTTTTAGAGAAATCGGCGTTTTTGTGGCTGTCGGCTATCAGGTTGTTTATCGTCGACAAACTGTATTTTTGGTTGTTGCCAAAGGCGGCCTCAAACTGGGCGATTAGGTTAAGGCTGTCGTTGACCGCGAAAACCGTTTGCGAGAAAGACGATTTTGCCGCGGGATTTGAAAAGAGACCCTCAACCACTATGTCGTTGACCACGTTGCGGATTGGTTCGGAATAGTAGCGCTGCAGGAAGGTTTTGAGCACCCTTAAGGGCATGACCCACATGAAGTTTGTGGCCGCGTTCTTTCCTATTATGTCCATCGTGTCGTTGTTGTAGCCGGCCAGGGTCTCTATCTTTGAGTCGGGGAACAAAACGTCAAGCTCGCGCTTGATGTAGTTGTCCTTCATCTCGTTCAGTATTCGCTGCTCGTCGGCCACAAACTGCTTTTGAATTTGCTCGGCGAAGTTTTTGCGCACGTTCTCCTTGTAGCTGGCCTTTTGCGGGGTGAAATTCGGGTCGCCCTTGGCCAGGCAAATGAAGCCTTTCAATGTGGCCGCGTTTAGGGTTTGCTTTAGTATCGCCTGGATTCTTCGCAGGTTTTGCAAAAGCTCCTTCTTTGTCCTTGTGTCGTTGGGGCTTCCCGTCATCAGCTCGTTCAAGGCAAGAATCGCGTTGCCCACGGCCATTGTGATGGAATAGTCGGCGGTCAAGTAGTAAAGGTCTAGGAAAGTGTTTTCCAATGTTGTTGGCGGAATCGGCTGGTAGTCTGGAGCGTAGTCCGCGTCGCCGTGCTTTGTGGCGAATTCGTCGTCAAAAAGCTGCAGCGGCGTGACAAAGTTAAAGCGGCACAAGTCGGCCAATTGGTGCAAAGACGTTATGACTTCGTCCATTTTGGAGAACTGCGGCCCGTTCAAGTCGGTGACGATTTTTTCAAGGCTTTTCCTTTGGTCGTCAAAGGTTCCGCGCTGGCCGCTTCCGCCCGTTTTCAGCGCCTGCTTTTTCAGCTCCTCGTAGGAAAGGGAGTCTAAAATGCGCTTGTCGTCTTCGGTGTAGCCGGTGACAATCAGCTCTTGCTCGTAGCGGTGGTTGCGCCTGATGTCGGGGCTTGCGATTGTGCTGTCCAAGATTTTCGCGATGGGCCGCGTGTTTTCGTAAAGGACGCGCAGGGCCTCGGCGAAGTTTGGCTGGACAAGTTCGTTCTTATATAATGCGGAGGGGTGAAGGCGCAGTTCGCTTTCTATTTTGCGGATCTTGATTTTTTTTTGCACTTCCGGCGAGTTTGAGCGGAACAAAATGTCAAAAAGGTCCGTCAACGCCTGCATGAACGACATATCGTTTCTATTATAATACAGTATTCTGATTTTTGCAATAAGAAAAATTTGACAAAATCCACAAATGGCGCTATTATTTATAGATATAAAATGTAGGTTTCGCCGCAAGGGCGCGATTTACTCACCACAGCTTTTTAGGACATAAGCCATGCAGTTTTTTGATACTCATGCTCACATCGGGCTGATATACGATGACCCTATTGAACAATTGCGCGTTATACAGCAAGCCAAAATGGCTGGCGTTAACCGAATTGTCAGCATAAACAACTCTCTCCACGACTTTGCAAAGGTTTACCCCGCGCTAAAGAACGTCGCGGGCGTTTACCACGCTTGCGGAGTCGCTCCGTCGGAAATAACGAATCCCGGAAAGGACTGGATTCACACGATTGAAGAGAACCTTAAGCTTCCCAACGTTATCGCCGTCGGAGAGACCGGCCTTGACTACTACAAGCAGTACGGAGACAAGCGCACTCAAATCGAGGCCTTCATCACGCAGCTGGAACTGGCGCAAAAACACAACTTGCCGGTAATCATCCACAACCGCGACGCCGGAAAGGACGTCTTTGACATCCTTAGCCAGCGCATTCCTGAAAAAGGCGCGATTCTCCACTGCTACAGCGAGGACGCGGCCTACGCAAAAAAATGCCTTGACGCAAACTTAAACGTTTGGTTCAGCTTTGCCGGAAACTTGACATACCGCAACGCGCGCAACTTGCACGAGACGGTTTTGAACATTCCGGTGGAACGAATCTTGATAGAGACCGAAAGCCCCTTCATGATTCCGGCGGAATTCCGGGAGAAAAAGCGCACGATGCCAAAGATGCTCCCCAGCACGGCCAAATTCCTTGCCGAAATGCTTGAGATGCCCTTGGAAGACCTTAGCGTCCAGCTTTGGAAGAACAGCTGCAAAGTCTTTAACTTGCCCGAATGAGCCTTTACCATTCCGTTCAAATCGGAAAGCTCAAACTTGACGGAAACCTCTTTTTGGCGCCGGTGGCCGGCTACAGCGACCGCGCCTTTAGGAGCGTTTGCGTCCGCGGCGGCGCTTCCTTTTGCTACACCGAGATGGTCAGCATGGAGGCCCTTACCCGCGGAAGCGACAAAACCGCGCTTTTGATGCGCCGCGCTCCCAACGAAAAGGCCTACGCCGTCCAGATTTTTGGCGGAAACCCCGATGTCATGCAAAAGGGCGCCCGCATGGTCTTGCAAGCCACAAACTGCGAATTGATTGACATCAACTGCGGCTGCCCGGTTCCCAAAATCATAAAAAGCGGCGCCGGCTCGGAATTGACCCGCAATCCCCAAAAGCTTTGCCAAATCGCGTCCGCCGTGGTCCAGGCGGTGGAAGGAAAGGTTCCGGTCACAGTAAAGATTAGGAGCGGCTGGGACGCGCAAAGCCTTACATGGAAGGAAGCCGCCGACGCCGCGATCCAGGCGGGCTGCGCCGCAATCACGATACACCCAAGGACCCGCGCGCAGGGCTACGAGGGCAAGGCCGACTGGAATATTTTGGCCGGCCTTGTGAAGTTCGCAAATGGCCGCGTCCCGGTTTTTGGAAGCGGCGACGCCTTTACGCCGGAGGAAGCCAAGCGCATGCTGGAGGAGACCGGTTGCGACGCGGTAATGTTCGCGCGCGGCGCGATGGGCCGGCCCTTTATCTTTAGGCAGACGCGGCAGCTTTTGGAAACAGGCGCCTACGAGCCTATTCCAATCCGCGAGTCAATCGAGGCCGGCTTTGACGAGCTGGACTTATTGGCCGCCGACATCGGCGAAAAAGGCGCCTGCCTTGAAATGCGAAAGCGCTTTTGCGCCTACTCCAAGGGCGTTCCGGGCGTAGGAGAGCTGCGCCGCCGCATTGTTCAAGCCGAGAGCAAGGCCGACTACCGCGCCGCCTTTTCCCAAATCCTTGGAGCCTAGACGGGCGCTTTTTTGTCATTATTTTCGCGAAAATGCCGAAAATTTCCATATATGTTGACAAAAACGATAAATTTAGGTAGGATAAAGAATAATGGCAAAAAAGCGCGATTTATCTAAGATAATGTCAAAGTCATTCTCTGCAAAGCAATCTTTTGGCGACAAGTTGGCCGAGACCGCTTCTAAAATTTTCCATGTTTTTGACAACAAGCTTACGGTTATGATCGTTCCCCACGCGCAGGGAAAGGTGATGAATTTCCAGACCAATGTTTTCGCGATGGTTTTGGGAATCATAATCGCGCTTGGCGTGGCCTTAAGCTTTATTTTCTTCAACAAAAACGCGATAAACGCCAGCGCGGAAATCAGCCGCCTCTTTACGGAAAACCGACAGACTATGGCCAGCCTTGACGAGCTGCGCGACGAGAACAACAATCTTCTGCAGACAGCCAAGCGCTTCCAGTCTTCGCTCAACCAGTCCCTTTCGCTTTTGGGAATAGAAAGCCAGTCCAGCGCTTCAAACGCCCCTCTTGCGAACGGCGACCTTTCCTCCCTTTTTAGCATGGAAGAGTTGGCCACCGGAAGCGTCCGCGAGGCTGCCGACATCCGCCAGCTTACATCTTACTTGGAAGGCGCGGTTCAGCCGATTGAGCAAATCGGAAAAATGCTAGAGACGCAAAATTCTTTGTTCAGCGACATTCCAAGCATTTGGCCGGTCCGCAGCGCCCAGCTGCACGTTTCGATGGGCTTTGGACCGATGGTCCACCCGATTACCGGCCAATGGTACGTTCACAAGGGAATCGACCTTTCAACATGGCGCAGCGGCGACCCGATTCACGTGGCGGCCAACGGACAGGTCGTGACGGTCGCCTACGACATGGGCTACGGAAACAACGTAATCGTAAAGCACAAGCACGGCATTTACACCCGCTACGCGCACATGAACACAATCCGCGTCACCAAGGGCCAGTTTGTTTCCCAGGGCGACGTGATTGGAACAATCGGAAACACCGGCGTCACCACCGGCCCCCACCTTCACTACGAAGTCCATATCGGAAGCGACGTAGTCGATCCAATCAAATACCTTAACATAAAGGTTTCAAACTAATGGCCCTTCTTTCCGACGACATTTCAATTTGCACGATTGTCGGCTCTGGCTCCGCCTTTGTCGGCAACATGCGCGTTAACGGCGCGATGATGATTGACGGCGACGTTGACGGAGATTTGGAAGTCAGCGGAAATTTAATCATCGGCGAAAAAGCCCGCGTCCGCGGAAACATCAACGCAAAGAGCGCCGTCATAAGCGGAATCGTTTTGGGCGACATCAACGCTCCCGAAGGAATAAGGCTTACGGAAACTTCAACTGTCTTGGGCGACATCGCGACCCACCGTTTGCAAATCGCCAATGGCGTGGTTTTTCACGGCCATTGCATCGCCTTAAGCGACGAAGACCTTTTTGAAAAGGAAGCGGTCAAGCAGCGCCAGTTGCGCGAAATCAAGAGCAAGACGATTATTAAATGAATTCGATAGATCCAACAAGCAACGGATTGTATTACAACGCCACCCAAGCCGCGGCCAACCAAGCCGCCGCGCAAGCCATGGCGCAAAAAGCGGAAAAGGAAAAATCTGTAAAAAAGCCGGCTTTTTCTTCTATGGTGAGCAAGCGGCAAGAGGAAAACCTTTTGGCCAGCCAGGGCCTTCCGCCTGAGATTGCGGGGCTTAGCCAAGAGGACGCGCTTGTTTTTCTTAAGGACCAGCTGGACAGCGCGGGCGACGCGCTAAGCGAAAATCCAAGCGGACAAAGCCTTGAAAACTATAAAAAGGCTGTCAGCCAGTTTGTCAAATACATGCAAAAAAATAATTTTGACTTGGAGGAGCATAAGCGCCCCGGAAGGACAAGAACGGGCAAGAAAAGGGATCCGCTTGTCTTGGTTCAGGCAATCGACAAAAAGCTTGAGCAGCTTAACTACGACATTTGGTACAACCATTTGGACAAACTGAAACTCTTGGAAAAAATTCACGAGATAAGCGGATTGGTTGTAGACTTGACCGCCGTTTGAGAATAGGCTAAAATTAAAAAGAGCGCGCCGCGCTAAGGTTTTGTATGAGCGATATTTTTGAAAACGATATAGACGAAGAGAACGAAGATCTTTCCCAGTTGGAAGACGACAACGAAGAAATCTCCAGCGGAGAAGAGTATTCCTCCGGCGAGCCGCTTTACGCCTTGCGCTTGGATTATTCGCGCGAGGGAGTTTTTGCCAAGCAAGGAAATTTCAAGCTGGAGCCGGGCGACGCTGTGATCATTCCAACCCGTTACGGAAAGGACTTGGCGCGCGTTTTGGGAAAGGCGGCCGGCCCTGTTGGAATAAAAAAAGACGACATAATACAAATTGACCGCAAGGCCAGCGACGATGACTTAAGCCGCGCCGCCGAACTTAAGGAAAAAGAAGCCGGCGCCTTTAAGGTTTTTCAAGAAAAGGTCGCCGCCCGCAAGCTTAATATGAAACTGATTGGCGCGCACTTTTTGGTTGACGAGCCTAAGGCCTTGTTCTTCTTTAGCGCCGAACAACGCGTCGATTTTAGGGAATTGGTTAAAGACTTGGTGAGCGTTTTCAAAATGCGAATCGAGTTGCGCCAGATAGGCGTTCGCGACGAGTCTAGGATTACCGGCGGCTTGGGAATTTGCGGCCGCCCTTATTGCTGCCATGCCATTAGCGACAAGCTTCGTCCTGTTTCAATCAGAATGGCAAAGGACCAAAACCTTTCATTGAACTCCATGAAAATTTCCGGCCAATGCGGCCGCCTTTTGTGCTGCCTTTCTTACGAGTACGACTTTTATTCCGACGCGCGCAAAAAGCTTCCCAACGAGGGAACCCGCATTTTTTACGACGGAACGAATTTTAGGATTACGGAAATCAACCCTTTAAGTTCCATGATTAAGCTTTACGGAGAGGACGGCCGCATCATCGAGATTAACGCAAGCCGCTTTGTAAAGGAAAACAATCGCTGGAAAATCAACTAGGCGGTCAGCTGATTACCGTCAGCAAATAGTCCGAATCGTCGTAGGCCGCCAAGCCGTCATAGCCGCTGAAGAATTGAACGTTCTTAAAGCCCGCTTCTTTTGAAAAGTCTTCTATCTCCGCTTTTTTGAGCGGGTAGATTTTCGCGTCTTCAAACACCGGCATGGACTTGCCGTTTTTTTCAAGGGCGCTGTCAAAGTTAAAGCTGCCGTCGCTCATTTTTGAAATCGTTCTTTTGTAGCGGACGCGGGCGCTGGCTAGTTCCGGCAAAATGGATTTTGGCGAGGCCTTGAATTTGTCAAAATTGTAAAGCTGCAGGACAACGATTCCTCCGTCGGCCAAAAGCTCCTTGCAGTCAAAGAAGAATTTCCGCATTAAGGTTTTGTCGCGGATGAAAATGACGCGGCTGTTTAGGCAAGAAATTATGTTGTAGAATTTTTTGCCCAAAAAATGGGTCATTTCCAGCGTTGACATTTGGAAGTAACGGACGGACATCAATTGGTTTCTGTATTTTAGGTTTGCGGATTCCAAGAGCTCCCGCAAGGTCTCGAGGCCTGTTACGTCCACCGAATTCCTTGCCAAACGATGGCACAGAACTCCCGTTCCGCATCCGATGCTGAGCAATTTTGCGGGGTGAGGATACTTTTGTATCAAAGTCTCGTAGAACGTCTGTTGCGCCAGCGTGACAGGATACAATTCATCGTAATATTCAACCAAATTTTTAATTGATTCCATTTTGCATATAATTATAAACCCAAAATGGAAATAACGCAATTAAATTTTTTCTAATTTTTTTGCCTTGACAAAGAAGACTTTCACGCCTTCGTCGGGAAACTGCTTTTTTACGGCCTTGATTATGGCCTTGACTTTGCTTGCGTCCGATTTTTCGATATAGGCGAAAAGCGCGAAGTTCACTTCGGGCCAGCTGGAAGTTCCCAGCTTGTAGCCGGCCTTTCCGCGGCCGTGGACCAGCGGAATCAGCGTGTACAAAAAGCCGGGGATGTTTTCTTCCAGCGTCTCTATGATGTCGTCCTGAACCGATTGGTTCGCGATGATTTCAACTCTGTACATAATTAATCCTTTCCTTCAAGGAATACCTTGATGCGGCTCTTCTTTGTTTTCTTTTCCTTCATAATCAGCGAGTACAAAACCGGAATGAAGAAAAGCGTGATGAAGGTGGAGCTTGTCAAGCCGCCTACAACCGCCACGCCAATCGGTTGGACCATGCCGGCGCTTCCGCTTGAGGCGAAGCACATCGGAAGCATTCCCAAAATCGTCGTCAGCGTTGTCATCAATACCGGGCGCAGGCGGCTAGAGCCGGCTTCAAGGCAAGCGTCATGCATTTTTAGGCCGCGGTCAAGAAGGAGGTTTGTGTAGTCAACCAAAATGATTCCGTTGTTGACTACGATTCCTACCAGCATGATAAGGCCCACCGCGCTCATCATCGAAATCGCCTGGCCCGAAATTTTGTAAATCGCGACGACTCCGATTACCAAGAAGGGAATTGTGCAAAGGTTTATGAAGGGAGCCTTGAAGCTTTCGTAAGTTCCGGCCATGACGCCAAAGACCAAAAGGATTGCCATCAAGATGATTCCCGCGTAGGCCTTGCCCTGGTCCTGCATGTCCTTCCACGCGCCTTCGTAGGAGACGCTTATGTTGTCGGGAATGATGAAGGAGTCGGAGATTCCCTTTTTGATTTTGTTTTCTACTTCGTAGGCGTTGACTTCGCTTGTAAGGTTTGCGCTGATTGTCACGACGCGCGTTTGGTTTTCGCGCTTGATTGTGACAGGCCCCAAGCCTTTTACGACGCGCGCGAAGTTGGCCACGCTGACTTTTCCCGCGCTTCCCTTTACGTAAATCTGCTCCAAGTCGGTGACGGATTTTCTGTCGCCGCCCTCGTACATCAAGACAACCGAATATTCTTTTCCGGCCTTGCGGTAGGTGGTGGCCGTTACGCCGTTAATCGCGTAGTTGATTTCGCGCGCGACGGTCGTGACGTCAACGCCAAAGGAGTAGGCGCGGTCGCGGTCGATTTCAACTTCGATTTCAGGAACGCCTTCTTCGGTGTCTACGGAAGGCTCGCCCAAGTCGCTTATGCCGTCCATAACGTCGCGGATTTTTCCGGCGTATTTTATGGCCGAGTCAAGGTCGTCGCTTCGCAATTTGATTACGATGTCGCTTCCGGTCATTTGGCCTCTAAAGCCTTGACTGAACGAAAAGCGCGCTCCGGCAAAGTCGTTGAAGTGGGCGCGAAGTTTTCTTTGTATGTCCTCCGCCTTGTCGATTTGCTCTTCGCTTTTTGGAAGCTGGATTTGAATCGTTCCCCTGTAGGCGGTGGCGTTGCGCGAGCCGGTTCCGATGCTGGTGATGATTGTCGTGTAGCCTTTGACTTCCTTTTTGCAAATCTCTTCAAGCTCGGCCATGACGGCGGCGGTTGAGTCGAGCGTCGTTCCTATCGGAAGGTTCACGTTGAGAGAGACGCTGTCGTCGCGGCCGTTTGGCATCATGTTGATTGTCATCGTCGGGATGAAGGCGAATGCCGTGATAAGCGTTACCACGCAAACGGTGACTGTTATCGCGCGGTGGGTTAGGGCCGCGTCCAAGGCCTTTTTGTAAACGGCGGTCAATGCGTTCATCGGAACGTCAAGCAGCGCGTAAAGCTTTTTTAGGATTTTTGACTTTACGGGCTTTTCCTTTCTGTTTGAAAGCGGAAGGAATTTTCCGGCCAAAACCGGCACCAAGAAAATCGCGACAAAGAGCGAAGACATCAGCGCGATTACGACGGTGAAAATTATTCCCTTGAACATTTGGCCCATCATTCCCAATTCCTTCATGTAAAAAAGGAAGGGAACGAAAACGCAAATCGTAGTCAAGTTTCCGCTGGTGACCGACATGACCATTTCGCTGGAGCCAAGTTCCGCCGAAACCAAAGGCTTTGCGCCGCGCGAACGGTAAACGTAAATGTTTTCTATCATTACGATTGACGCGTCCACAATCATTCCAACGCCAAGAATCAAGCCGGTGAGCGTCATCATGTTCAGCGTAAGGCCGGCAAAGTTCATGCAAAGCATTGTGATGATGATTGAAAGCGGAATTGAAATCGCGATGATGATTGTGCTCTTGAAATTCTTTAGGAAGAGGAACAAAATCAAGACCGCCAAAACCAAGCCCTGCATCGCGCTTTCCAAAAGCGTGTTGATTGTGTCGCGGATTGAGTCGGTGGTGTCCCAAACGATTTGCATCGACATGTCGCCCGGAAGAATTTCCTGTATCTCGTCAAGCTTTTTGTAAACCGCGTTGGCGACCGTGACGCTGTTCTTTCCCGACTGCTTTGTGACGCTGATGTAAACGCCGGGCTGGCCGTTAATCAAAACTTCGTTGGACTTGTCGCGGTAGCCAAGGTAGGCTTTTCCGATGTCGGCAAGGCGGACGATGTAGCCGTTCCTTGTCGTGATTACGGTGGAATTGATTTGCTCCACGCTGGCGAATTCTCCGGTCGTCCTGATCGTGTAGTCGTAAAAGCCTTCGGTGATTTTTCCGCCGCCCAATTCCAGGTTTTGGCGCGAAAGGGCGGAAGAGACTTCGGTAATCGTTATGCCGTAGGCGGACAAGCGGTTTTGCGAAAGGTCGACGCGGACTATTTTGTCGCGGCCGCCGTAAACGCTCGCTTCGGCAACGCCGTCGGTTTGCTCGATCAAGTCGGTGATTGTGTTGTCCGCGATTTCGCGCAATTCGTTGCGGTCGCGGTTTCCGTTCACAGCGATGCGCATGATTGGCATGGAGTTGCTGTCCATCTTAAAGATTGAAGGCGTTCCGGCGTCGTCGGGAAGGCTTCGGACAACGCGGTCGATTTTGTCGCGCACGTTGTTGGTGGCGATGTCAAGGTCGGTTCCGTAGTTGAACTCAAGCGAAATGCTGGAGCGGCCTTCCGAAGAAGTGCTGGTGATTTTTTTAAGGCCGGTCACGCTTACAAGCTGCGACTCCAAAAGCTTTGTGACGGATTTTTCGACTGACTCAGGGCCTGCGTTTTGGTAGGTCGTGTTGATGTTTAGGTAAGGGTAGTCCACGTCCGGCATAAGGCTTATCGAAACGTTCTTTAACGTGAAGAGGCCCATGATTCCCAAAAGGACAAAGACAATCAGCGTGAGGACGGGATGTCGCAGCGTTGTTTTTGTTATGCTCATTTTTTGCCCCGCGCGTCTTTTTCGCCGTACTTTTCGTTAAGCGCTTCGGCGGCGCCTGTGATGTCCTTGACCTTGGCTCCGTTGCTGAGCGAAGTTTGTCCTTGGATGACGACGCGCTCGCCTTGGCGCAAGCCGCTTACAATTTGAACGATTCCGTCAACTTCCTCGCCCAAAGAGACTTCGCGCTTTTCGACGGTGGAGTCTCCTTGCATAACGTAGGCAAAGTATTTGTCTTCGTTTGTGACAAGAGCGCTTTTTGGAACGGTGACCGCTCCCGAATAGTCTTTGGTGTACAAAATTATTTGCGAGAACATTCCCGCGTTTATTTTTGAGTCGCGCTCGTCAAAGTTCAAGATTATTTGCTTGGTTCTGCTTGCCGCGTCAACGACAGGAGAGACGCGCTTTACTGTGGCCGCGAATTTTTCATCGGGGTAGGCTTGGACGGAGACAAGCGCCTTTAGGCCGGGCTTTAAAAACGATACGTAGCGTTCGGGAATGTCGGCCACGATTTGCAAGTTGTTTATGTCGCCGATGCGCGTGATTTCGGTGTTGGGCGAAACGGTGGTTCCGTTTTTGGCCGGCGTTGAGATTACGCTTCCGGCAATCGGAGCGTAGACCGGGCTTTGCTTGTAGTATTCGCCGGGCTGGCTGGGGTCAACGTAGGCGATTACGTCTCCGCGCTTTACGGCGGAACCAAGCAGCACTGCGGTGGATACGATTTTTCCGGAAACGTTTGGGTAAACCGAAACTGAGTTTTGCGACTCAATCTCGCCGTTGGCGACGATATAGCCGTGAAGGGTTTCCGACTCCACGGCTTTTGTGACGACGCTGAACTCAGTGTTGCCGGCCGCTCCCCAAGAGCCTGACTTGCCGGGCTTTCCTTTTCCGGGCGCGCCGTTTTTGTTTTTTCCAAAGGTAAAGGCGTAGGCGATCAAGAGCGCGGCGGCCGTTAAAAATACGATTAAAAACAAATGGGCTTTTTTTACTTTCATTTTAATTTCCTCCAGCCAAGGTTCCAAACGGAACGCCAAGCGTGTTTTCTAGATTCAATATTGACGAAGCCAAGTTGTAGGCTTGCTGCTTTAAGTTGAGCCGCGCTTTTTCCAAAGAAGTGCGCGCGTTCAAAAGTTCCGTCCAATTGCGGGAGCCTCGGTTGTAGGCCTCTTGCGTCATGCGGTAGCTTTGCTCGGCTAGTCCTACGCTTGCCTTGAGCGATTGTATGGCGGAAATCGACTGCTCGATTTTTTTAAGGCCGCTCTGAGCGCTGACCGCAAGGCTTGTCTTTTTGTCCGCGATTTGCAATTCGTAATTGGCGATTGAGTCCTTGGCAGCGCTTACGGCGTCGGCCTTTTTTGACCATGGCAAAAATCCGTCCAAGGGAAGCGTGACGCTTAGCGAAAGGCTTCCGTTGTCGTTCATTCCGTTTGAGCTGTTTGTCCATGTGGGCCTGTAAGACCAGCCCGCGCTCAGCGTAGGGCCGTAAGCCGAAAAGCGGCTTTCCAAAAGGCTGTTCCGCGCGATTTCAAGATTTTTTTCTAGCGCCAAAAGTTCCAGCGAGCGCGACTCGATTCCTTCTACCGAAACTGCCTGTAAATCGGAGAATGACTCAAGGCTTCCCTCAAGAGAAATATCCGAGTCCTGCTCGATTCCCAAAGTTTGCTTAAAGGCGGCCAAATCCGCGTCGTATGAAATTTGCGCGCTTTGCAAGGCGGGCAATTGCGTTTCGTAGTTTACTTGGCTAGAAAGAACGTCAAGCTGGCTTATCGCGCCCTGGCCGTACTTTCTGCGGTTGGTTTCGTAAGTTTGCCGCGCGGTCTCGGCGTTGGTTTTTTGCAAGTTGATGTTGTCGGCCTGGTAGAGCAAATTGTAAAAGGCGTTCCTCACTTTCATTTCCACGGAACGGCAGGCGGTCTCGTAGCTAATAAGGCCGGCCTGGTATTTTAGCGCGGCTTTTTTAATGTCGGTGTAAAGGTTTGTCGAAAGGGTCACGTTGACCGAGCCTTGGACGTAGGCCGAATAGTTTTCGCTGAAATTTTTGTTGGCCTTGGATAGGCCGCCGCTTGCGGTTATGGAAGGGCTCGCGCTGTTCCACGAGTTTTTTTTGGAACGCTTGGCCGCGTCCAATTGGATTTGGCTTTGCTTTATTTGAACGTTGTTCTTTAGCGCCAAGTCCACCGCGTCCTGTATTGAAAGCGAAAGCTGCTGTGCGGCGGCCCCGGCGTTTTGCGCGTCTTGGGCTTGCGCCGTTCCAAACGATAGTATTAAGGCTATTGCGGCGCAAAACAGCGCGCGTCGTTTTTTTGTCTTTTCCATAATTTTCTTTTGGTATTCCGCATCCATTTTAGCGAATTTTCGCTTGGAATTCTATAGTAGCGATGTGTCAAAAATGTGACAAAGCTTGAAAATCCCCCGGGGAAATTGGGGGAGAATTTTCAAAAAGTAGGGTATTTTTGAAAATTCCCGGTGAAAAACGGGGGTGTATTTTCAAAAAATGGGGTGTTTTTGAAAATGCTGAGGGGAAGGTTGTTTTTGGGAGGCGGGCTAGAAAAAAAAATTAATTTCTGTTAAAATTGACAAAGGATGGAAATTTTATGTACATTGGGACAGTCTTAAAAAACATAAGAGAAGAACAAGGTTTCTCTCTGTTAGAAATCCAAAGAAATACCGGAATACAAGAAAGTCAACTTTGCAGAATTGAATCTGGAATCCGCTTTCCAACAGATGAACAGATTTTTATACTTGCAAGATTCTACAATATCGATTCAGATCAATTACAAATCCAAAGGGATAGTGATAAAATCCTTGACAATATTAAAGCTTACTCTAATCAGGAATTGGTGCTTGATGTTGCAAAACAGAAACTAGAATCTAAAGGAAATTATTTATCCGTCGCAGCAGATTCGCTTCCAGGAGCAACAATACCTCTTGAAAGTCGCCGCTATATAGGTTGTAAACAGAAGTTAGTTGATTGGATTTTTGATATTGTAAACAATGAAACAGATAATATTCATACCGCTACAGATATTTTTGCAGGAACAGGTGTAGTTGCAAAAAAAATGCTTGGCATGTATGACAATGTAATTATTAATGATTTTCTGTTTTCAAATAATCAAATCTATACAGCGTTCTTTAAGCAGGGGCCTTGGAATAAAAAAAAGATTTTAAAAAAAATCGAACTTTATAATAATTTGGATGAAACAAAACTAGAAGATAACTATTTTTCAATTAACTATGGTGGAAAATATTTTGATTATGATATGTCAAAGAAGATAGGGTGGATTCGTGAAGATATTGAAAAATCAAAACCTAATTTAACGGAAAAAGAATATGCAATTCTTTTAACTACATTAATATACAACATTGATAAACATGCTAATACACTTGGACATTTTGAAGCTTATATAAAAAAGCCTATAAAGAAAACTGAATTAAAACTCAGGTTAATTGATGTTAAAGAATTTGAAAATCTCACAATATATCGAGAAGACTCTAACCAGCTTGCAAGAGAAATCAAGTCAGATTTGGTTTATATTGACCCACCTTATAATTCACGTCAGTATTGCCGTTTTTATCACGTGTATGAAACCCTGGTTAAATGGGATAAACCGGTATTAACTGGTGTGGCAATGAAACCTCCTGCGGAGAATATGAGTAAATATTGTACAAGTCAGGCTCCAAAAACTTTCTCAGATTTAATTGAGAATCTTGATAGTAAGTATTTGGCAGTTTCTTACAATAATACCTATAACTCAAAAAGCGGCAGCTCAAAAAATAAAATTGAACTTGAAGAAATTGAAGAAGTGTTAAATGCAAAAGGCAAAACAAAGAAATTTGCAAAAGACTATCGTTTCTTCAACGCTGGTAAAACCGATTTGGAAAACCATCAAGAATTGCTTTATATAACAAAGGTAAAATGAAAAAAGAAAAAGTAATCCGTTCGCCATTATTTTATACTGGTGACAAATACAAATTAATACCTGAACTCAAAAAGTATTTTCCTGCAGATATAAATAAGTTTGTTGAACCTTTTGTTGGCGGCGGCTCTGTGTTTTTGAACATCCAAGCAAAACAATTTTATGAAAACGACATTGATAAAAATATTATGTCTATTCATAATTACCTTTCATCATTCTCTTCTTCGGATGATTTACTAAAGATTTTGTTTACTAAAATAGATGAATATCAATTTACCTGTTCCTATAAAGGGAAAACAGTTCCACAAGAATTGAAAGAAAAATATGTCAAAACCTATTTTGCAAAATACAATGCTGAGTTTTATAAACGATTGAAAGAGAAATATAATGCTTCCGACAGGTCTGATATAGCTGATTTGTATTTACTTTTAATATATGGATTCAATAGGATGCTGCGTTTTAATCAACAGGGTGATTTCAATCTTCCAGTTGGTAATGTAGACTTTAATCAAAATGCAGTAGACGCATTAAACAATTATGTAAATCTCACTAATCAGAAAAAAATACATTGGTCTAATAAAGACTATAAATCTTTTATATCAAAAATCAAATTAACAGAAAAAGATTTTGTTTATTTAGATCCACCATATCTTATTACTGCAAGTGAATATAATAAATTATGGGATCAGAAAGATGATGACGAACTTTGTTCTTTACTTGATGACCTTAATACAAATCATATTCGCTTTGCTCTTTCTGATGTTGTAAGCTATAAGGGAAAGGAAAATACAAAACTGTTAGAATGGGCTCAGAAATATAACATTTATCCTGTAAAAAGTAATTACATAAATTATCACGATAATAGCATTAAATCATTTTCGGAGGTTTTAATAACAAATTATGCCAATTAGAGAAAGAAATGCTGAGTACAAACCATTACTCTATACGACAACCGTTCGAAATCCTGAAAGAATAAAATACAACCTCTTTATTTTAAAGAAATTTGAAAATCAGATATTAACAGACGATGTTGCAACAAACGTTGTAGCAGAGCTTATAAAATATGGTCTTTATCGCCCGATGAAAGTTTCTAACGAAGTTAAAGCAATCTGGAAACAAACTTCTGGCGGCGAATTTGCAATTAGTCTTCTTGATGATAAGGTGGTATCAAAAATTATTGATGATAATCCTCAGAAGCATAAAGAAGCTGGTTTTGATTGGGGGTATCCTTCAAGGTTTGCTACGATTTTTGATTTAGCAAAGGAATTTGGATTTGTGTATTTCAAAATTGGTGAAAAAATTGAATTCTCTGAACTTGGAAGTATTCTTGTTGATATTGTCGATGTTAAAATTGATGAAAATAATGATATTGTTTTAAACTTAAAAAAACCTGAAAGGGAACAGTCTGTTTTTTTGCAATCACTTGCCCGTTCGCAGAGAGCTAATCCTTTTGTAAAAGTCTTAAATGACAACATTCCTCTTCTTTTGCTTCTCCAGACTATAAGGCTTATAAACGCGGATCATGATTGTGGTAATGGAACTGGTCTGTCTAGAAAAGAAATTCCGCTTTTGCTTTTTTGGAAAAATAGCAATGCTACAGGGCTGTATTTAAGAATAAAAGAACTTCGAACAAATTATGGGTACACTCCAAGTGATGAAGTAATCATTGATATTTGTATCAACGAAATTATGGAAGGGCGGTATAAGAAATTTGATCCACATTCTATTATGAATGACTATGTAGATGAATTCATTCGAAAAATGCGAATGAGCGGGCTAATTTCTCTTCGTGGTGCAGGCAGATTTATTGATGTTAACCATAATGAGTTTAATAAGGTTGACTACATTCTAAATCATTACTCTGATTATGAACGATTTGAAGATGAACATAAATACTTTGAATATATGTCTTCAATCGATAAAAACTTAATTTCTCAAAACTCAGAGACTGTTAGCGAAGGAAAAGCCAATGATTTATTAATTGAGTGGGTTAAAACTTATGGATGGGAAACTATAAAAAAAGAACTGCATATTTTGGCTACACATAAACACTCAAATGATGGTGTTTTAAAATTTCTTGCGGAACCAGCTCGCTTAGAATTCCTAATGGCGCTTGCAATTAAGTCTAAACTTCCAAATGTAAAAGTTATCCCTAATTACTCATGTGATGATACGGGGCTTCCTACGTCTACGGCTGGAGGCAATAAAGGCGATATAGAATGCTTTGAGGAGGATAAAGGTATTCTTGTTGAAGTAACAATGGCCGAAGGAAGAACTCAAACAATGATGGAAATTTGGCCGATAGAACGACACTTGGAAACTTTTATTCAAAATAATAATATAGAGGCTCAGGCAATTTTCACTGCACCTACAATTTATGCAGATTCAAAAAGACAAATTGATTATGTAAAATATTCAAAACAATTAGTAATCAGAGGTTATGCAATCGATGGTTTAGTTGAATATCTAGAAAATAAGAAAAGGTTATACGAAACATGTTAGATCCAGATTTGAAACTTGAATGGGGTGCATATCCTCAACTAAAATTTAATAGTTATGATGAATTATTTGAAGCTCTTGGAGAAATTTCTAATCCTGAGTATTGTTCTATCACATTTGAAGAAAATTCAAGAACAGGTTCTTATTCAGATGTATTCAGAGTTAAATTTCGAATACCTACAGAACTTTTGATTGTTCCAATTCAGAGAAAAATAACATCTTATTCAAGATTTAACTGTAATGAATTTATTCAGTATTTTGTTGAAAATAATATATTCATTTTTGATGCAAACACAAAAAAAGTAGAACGCAATTATCAGACAATAGTAGATTGGGTAAAGAATCAGGCTGCAGAATATGTTGAAAGCTTTTTCAGGGGGTATCTTGAAACAAAAAATAACCCTTTACCTAAAGAAGCTAAAATTAATCCAAAAGATTTATTAATAATCAATGATGATTATGTTGAACAATTACGACCAAGGGCTTTTATAAAAAGACAACTTCCTGCTTCCACTCCTAAAACTGCAGGTGCTGGAAATAAAAGAGTTAGAAAAGTTGATTATGTTAGAAAAAGTATTAGAGATACAGAACTTGGCCTTGTTGGAGAGTTTTATGTTTATCAATCAGAATATAACAAATTAAAAGAAGCTGAAAAGAATGGACAAATTGAATCTGTAGAAGAAGTTCTTTCGTGGGTTTCAAAAATTGATGATTCAGTCGGTTATGATATTAGATCATATGATCCTTCAACTGGTAAGGTAATCTATATAGAAGTAAAATCTACTTCTAGTTCTGCTAACACTCCATTTTATATAAGTGAAAATGAATTAGATTTCTCGAAAACACATTCAAATAATTACAAGCTTTATCGTTTATATAATCTTTCGAAGGATAGCACTGACAATATTGAATATTTTGAAATTGAAGGTGATTTATCAGAAAACGATTCTCTGTTAATTATTCCAAAAACATATGAAGTAAGAATTAAATAAAAAGCTTATATATAGAATCGTAAAGAAGTGCAGATGGACAACATTCTTCTAAACACTTGGATTGAACTTGAAAACGGACTCAAGGCGCGGCTGACAAGAGCGGCGGGCGGCTCCAAGGAAAAATACATTTTGATTTTGGAAGCCGTCGAAAACGAAAACGCGCGAAAAATAAATTTAATCGTAAGCGGTCGCAAGGTCTTTGACTGTTCAGGAAAGCGTTTGGACTTTGGCGACGCTTACCCCATGGTCACGGAATACGGAAAAATGATGATGACAAAAAAGTTTATAAGCGCTTGGTTGGAATAAATGCGAATAAAATAATTCCCCCAAACTTAGAACGCAGGCTAGAAGCTTGGGAAAATCTTAAACTTTTCAAACCATAACAGTATTGACTAATTTCCAAATACATTGTATTTTGTTCTTTAATGTTAGCAATTGCTAATATAAGTTGTAATAACCTTCCGTATTTTCTTTTAGGAGCAGTTTATGGGAAGCTTTGTCGTTGGATTTATTTTGCTTGTGATTGTCGCCCTTGCCGTAAAAAGCGCGGTTCATAGAATTCGCCACGGTTCCGCGTGCTGCGGAGATCGTGACGCCCCAGAAAAAAAGATAAAGCCCGCGGACAAAAATAAATCGCATTATCCGTATGAATACATTCTTGTCGTGGACGGAATGCGCTGCTCAAATTGCGTTCGCCGCGTGGAAAACGCCTTGAACTCCGTGGACGGTTTTTGGGCAAAGGCCAATCTAGAAAAAAAGACTGTCAATGTTTTGTCAAAGACGCAAGCGGAAGCTTCGTTTTTTGAAAAGCGGATCGGCGAGGCCGGCTACACGGTCTTGTCGGTTTCGCAGGTGGAAAAATCTTGACAATACTACGTATGCGTAGTAAAATGGCCTCGTTTGGAGGCCTTTATGAAAAACTTCTTTCGCTTTAATTTTACAAAAGACACCGCCGGCGCCTTTGCGGCTGGGGCGGCCATGCTTGCCCTTAGCCTTTTGATGCTGCCCTTTGCGGGCGGTTCTTTGGCGGACAAAATCATTTCTTTTGTCCTCCGCGACTTGCTTATGATTTTTGGACTGGGCGTTGTTTTTGTTTCGCTTTATGCGGAACGGAACAAAGACGGCGTAAAGGCGATTGGCTTTACAGGAAAGAAGACGGCCTTAAGTCTTTTGCTGGACATTGTTTTTGCCGCGGCTCTTTTGGCGATGTTTTTAAAGGAAGGCCGCCCGCAGGGAATTTTGGAAGCCAAAAATCTTTACGCGGCCTCTTACATTTTGGTCGCTGGAATTTTTGAGATGGCCTTTATTTACGGCTACCTTCGCGCGAGCTTTGAAAAGGCCTTTGGGATTTTTCCCGCGATTTTTTTGACGGCGGCCTTTTATTCTTTCCATCACGCGGGCTTTCAGCCGGAGTTCTTGCATTTGTTTTTTGTGGGCCTTATGTACTGCGCGGTTTATTACATCACGCAAAACCTGTTGATTGTTTTTCCGTTCTTTTGGGCGGCGGGCGCCTTGTGGGATGTGATTGTGTCTTCGGACGCGGGGGAGGAAATCAAAAATTTTGAGTCGTTCGCCATCGCGCTTGTGATTCTGTTTTTGTCCGCGATTTGGATTTTTGTTGTAAGGAGGGCGCGCCGTGCTGTCTAAAACTTCAATCGTAATTTGCGGAATGCTTTTGCAGGGCGAGATGAACGCCTACGACATGCTCAAGATGATTGACAATATGAACATGCAGTACTGGCACCCGATTGGCGCGACCACGCTTTACGAAACTTGCCTGCGTTTGGAAAAAAACGCCTTTATCGAGGACACCGGCAAAGCGGACAACAAGGCCGTTTACCGCTTGACAAAAACTGGCCGCGCCGAATTAAAGGCCGCGATACGCGCCCTTTTTGAGCGCGTCGATTTTGATTCTGTCTGGTTTTGCCTAGCAGTGATGTATTCCGGTGTTCTTACAAAAAAGGAGTTGGAAGCTGAAAAGAAAAAGCGCGCCGCCCTTCTTGACGAATACGAAAAAGGAACAATTAAAAACCGCGACAAAATGCTTGCCGCAAAAGTTCCGTACATCGACATATGCGCAATCGACCGGATGATTCAGATAATTCAAATGGAAAAGGAAACGCTGGGGAAGATGTGACGCTCCCCCTTCACAGCGTCCGCAAGGACGCGGTGACCCCGCTCCCCTTGTTGCCCAAAGGCCGCGTTTTCGCTACAATAGTTCCATTATGGAAAACACAAAACGCACTGTCACTTGCGGAGAATTGTCCGCTTCCGACGTAGGAAAAACTGTAATATTGAACGGCTGGGTTCACCGCTCGCGTGAGCTTGGCGGACTTACCTTTATTTTGTTGCGCGACCGCTACGGAATCACGCAGGTTGTCGTTGGCGACAAATCCAGCGACGAGGTTAAAAAAATCGCCGCCTCGCTAAAGAGCGAGTATTGCGTGGCTGTCAAGGGAACGGTTGCCGCCCGTTCCGAAAAAGACGTGAACAAAGACATGGCCACCGGCGCGATTGAAGTTGAGGCCGACGATATAGAGATATTCACCACAAGCGAACCGCTCCCCTTTGCGATTGACGAAGTGCGCCAAAAGGACGGAACGCTTGTCCTTCCCAACGAAGACTTGCGCTTGCGCTACCGCTACTTGGACTTGCGCCGCGAGCCGATGAAGCAGAACATAATCTTGCGCTCAAACGTGACATTCGCCACGCGCGAGTATTTGACCAAGCAGGGCTTTTTGGAAATCGAAACGCCCACCTTCATCAAGTCCACGCCCGAAGGCGCGCGCGACTACTTGGTTCCAAGCCGCGTCCACCCCGGAAAATTTTATTCGCTTCCGCAAAGCCCCCAGCTTTACAAGCAGCTTTTGATGGTGTCGGGCTTTGACAAGTATTTCCAAATCGCGCGCTGCTACCGCGACGAAGACGCCCGCGGCGACCGTCAGCCTGAGTTCACGCAAATCGATATGGAAATGTCTTTCACCAACCGCGAGGAAGTTCTTTCAACGACAGAAGGAATGATGGGCTACATTTTCAAAAAGACGCTGAACTACGATCTTCCCGCAAAGTTTGACCGCATCAGTTGGGACGACGCTTTCAATCTTTACGGAAGCGACAAGCCCGACTTGCGCTTTGACCTTAAGATTCAGGACGCGGCCTTTATGGCGGGCCTTAGCGACTTTAACGCCTTTAAGGCTGGAGCCGCCAACGCCGGAATGGACATCGAGCGCCACAAGAGAAGCGGACTTAAGGCGCTTGTCGTCAAGAACGTGGCCGACAAATATTCCCGCAAGATGGTGGAAGAGTTGGAAGCCGTCGCAAAGAAGTACAAGGCAAAGGGACTTGCTTGGATGAAGGTCAACGCCGAAGGAACTTTTGAAGGCGGAGTTTCAAAATTCTTTGCCGGAAAGGAAGGCGAGATTTGTCCGAAGCTGGGCGCGGAAAAGAACGACCTTTTGCTTTTTGTCAGCGACGAAAAATGGCAGGTGGCCTGCGTCGCGCTTGGAGCGGTGCGAAAGCAGCTTGGAAAAGACCTTAACCTTTACAACCCCGCCGACGAATTCCACTTTGCCTGGATCATCGACTTTCCTTACTTTGCCTGGAACGAAGAAGAGAACCATTGGGAAACAGAGCACCACATGTTCACGCTTCCGCAAAAAAAATATTGGGACACTTTGGAATCGGATCCCGGCAGCGTGAAGGGCGACCTTTACGACTTGGTTCTTAACGGCTACGAGTTGGCCTCCGGCTCAATGCGCATCAACGACCCGGCCTTGCAGCAGCGCATCTTTAAGATTGTCGGCTACTCGCAGGAACGCGCCGAAAAGGCCTTTGGCTTTTTGGTCCAAGCCTTTAAGTTTGGCGCTCCGCCGCACGGAGGAATCGCTCCCGGCCTAGACCGCCTTGTAATGCTGATGCGCCACGAAGAAAGCATTCACGAAGTCATCGCCTTCCCCAAGAACAATCTTGCGGCAAGTCCAATGGATGAATGTCCGTCTCCTGTAGACGAGCAGCAGCTTAAAGATTTGCATATCGTTGTGACAGAGAAAGAAGAATAAGACAAAAAGGCGGCCGTTATGCAAGACTACAAAAAAGAATTCATCGACTTTATGCTTGAGTGCCAAGTGCTCATGTTTGGAAGCTTTACGTTAAAGAGCGGCCGCCATTCGCCGTTCTTTATGAACGCCGGCGCTTACGTTACCGGAAGCCAGTTGCGCCGCTTGGGCCAATACTACGCCAAGGCGATTCACGAAAACTTTGGCGACGACTTTGACGTTTTGTTTGGCCCGGCCTACAAGGGCATTCCGCTAAGCGTCGCCTGCGCGATCGCCTACAGCGAGCTTTACGGCAAGGAAGTCCGCTACTGCTCAAACCGCAAGGAAGCCAAGGACCACGGCGACGCGGGCATCTTGCTTGGAAGCAATTTGCGCGACGGCGACCGCGTCGTGATAATAGAAGACGTCACCACAAGCGGCGCTTCTATTGAGGAAACGTTCCCCATAATAAAGGCGCAAGGCGACATTAAAATCGTCGGCGAAATCGTTTCGCTTGACCGCATGGAAAAGGCAAAGGACTCCGACAAGCGCGCTCTTGAAATCATAAGCCAAAAGTACGGCTTTAAGACCGCCGCCATCGTCACGATGGACGAAGTGATTGAAAGCCTTTGGTCGCCCGACGGAAGCGGAGCCATCTCCAACGACATCAAAAAGGAATTGGACGCGTATTATGCCGAATGGGGCGCCGCGCGCTAGGGCGGAACGCTTGCAAGGCCAAAAAGCGCGGTGCGGTGACTGCTTGAAAGACAAAAAGGCGGCGGCTGGCGGAGACTGCATGCAAGACCAAAAAGCGGCGGCCCGCCTTGAGCGCTACCAAAAAATTCTTTGCCCCGCCTTTCCCGACTTTCTAAAAAAATACCTTGGCCTAAAAATTTTGGAGCGGCTAAAGGGCATCGGCCTTTTGTGCGGAACGGATTGGACGCCGCTCTTCCATAACCGCTTTTATTATTCGCGCTACGACCATTCCCTAAACTGCGCTTTGATTGTGTGGAATTGGACGCGCGATAAAAAAATGACCTTGGCCGCGCTCTTTCACGACGTTTCAACTCCGGCCTTTAGCCATGTGATCGACTTTAAAAACGGCGACGCCCTTACGCAGGAATCCACCGAAGACAAAAACGCCGCGATGATTTTGACCGACAAGGACTTGGCCGCCGCTCTGGCCCAAGACGGATTGGCCGCCAGCGACGTTTGCGACTACCACAAATTTTCGATTTGCGACAACGAGGTTCCCCAGCTAAGCGCCGACCGCCTTGAATACATGTTCCCAAGCGGAGAGGCATTGGAGGGCTGGTTTAGCCTGCGCGCCGTCAAGCGCTTTTACGGTGACTTGTTTGTGGCAAAGGACGAGCGCGGCCGCGACGAGTTTTCCTTTAAGACAAAAAAAATCGCGTTGGACTATTTTAGGCGCATTTTAAAAATCGGATATTTTTTGCAGCGCAACAAGGACAAGATTGCGATGGAACTTATGGCGCGCGTAGTGGACGCGGCCATAAAATGCGGCGCCCTCCGCGAAGATGAACTGTGGCTCTTAAGCGAGCGCGAAATTATCGGCCGCTGGGACGCGCTTTTGCTCGAAGCGGAAGGCGAGAAAGAAAATCGCTTGCAAGCCCACAATTCCGTCGCGACGCAATCGGTCGGCGAGCGCAAAACGAAAGAAGGCCCGCAATCGGACGAGGCCGCCGCCTTCTTGGTCAGCGAAAAATCTAGCGCAATGTCAAAAAATAATGGCCACCCTAAATCGGACGAAGCGCGGCGCGACTTTTTGCGCCTATACAAAACATACCGCGCGATGAAAAAAGTTCGCGGCTCCTCCGCGCCGCTTGACGGATACTTTTGCGTCAAACTTGAAGTAAAGCGCCGCTGGATAAACCCGCTGGTCGGATCGCGCCGCGTTTGCGACGTTTCCCCGCGCGCGGCAAAAGAGCGCGACCGCTTTTTGGCTTACAACGACACGCCTTACGCTTGCGTCAAGCTGGCGGGGATGTGAAGGCGACGCTGTTTTCGTACAAATATTCAGGGCAAACGTCAAGATTCTTGTTCCACATTACAGTATGATGATGAACCTTTGCCTTCATAAAATAATTGATGTTGCGGAGAGGTTTGTTAATTTCGCTCTTTAGCATTGGAGAAAAGTCAAAAAGCTTTTTTTGCCCGTCACGAAAAGTGAGAATGAGTTTATAATCCTTTGTAGGCTCTACAGCCATTACTTGCCAGTTCATAAGCGCTCCTATCTCAACGGAGATATTTTCTTTAGTTTCTTTTCTTTTATGGCAAATTCCCAGTTTTGCAAAAGTTCGTCTTTATGAATTTCGCACCAAGCGAGAATCAGTCTAAGTTTGTTCTGCGGCATATCCCCTCAATCATTGAGCAAGAGTGAATGTCAATTACACATTCTTTTTTCGCCATAAGACACATGAAAATGCGGTGGATTATGTTCGCGACCATTGTTATACATATAAATTGAAAGTCCGTAAAACTCGCTTATAGTCGGCATTTGCCACCTCCTTCAAATAGTGTAAGTGTATTATAACATAATTTGTGGAAAAAATCAAAGGCAAAAAAAATGACGGCTTAAAGCCGCCCTATAAATATAGAAGTATAAACAATGGAGTAAAGTTCTGGCTATGAACGGCTCCAAGCCTTTGCACGAATTTGTTCTATGGAAACATCTCTGTTTTTCCACAAGCCAAAGGCAGCGGCAAAAAAAGCTCGAATTTTTTTAGATCTTAATTTAGACATTTTTTCTCCGTTGCCTATAATATACAACAGATTCTTGAAAAAGGCAAGAAAATTTGTATAGAGGAATAGAAAGACACGTTAATCCTCGTAGCTAAAATGGTCAGTAGTGTAGTATTTGTGGCCACATTTTTGGCAGTTAAAATCGGTTCGCGTCAACACAGTATGGACGTTCACAATTTCGGAAACTGGCGTTTCTCCGCTTTGAGTGGAGATAATGTCGCCGCGAGAATTTCTTGTATCCGTTGAAAATGGAATGTAGGAGATTTTTGTCCGCAACGACGAGCTTTCTGAAACTTCGTAAGGCCCTTGCGATTTGACATAGTATGAGCCGCAGTTTGGGCAAAGCTTTTCCAAAATGGCGTTTATAATTTCATTCTTTTCTTTTGCAAGTTTGTTACACAGCTTGAACAAGAGAACGCTTGCGAGCAAAATGGTGACAGCCCTTGTCGCTTCGTATTTCTTGTATAAACGCATAATAAAAGTTGCGATTGCGACAATCGCCTTTGCGATTAATTCAACTATCGTTACTGCCCAGCGCAAGAGCGTCGCGCTGCCAGAATTGTAAGGTTTTGTCATGCTCTTGGACACAAAATATGTCTGACCGTTTTCCTTGACTTCAAGCCATTTTCCGTTTACGCTGCCTTGAACTTTTTCTTGGGAATGAAGAATGCGGACAACATTCGATTTAAAATTCGGAGCGTCACGCAAGTTGACATCGCCGGTGATTACGAATGTCCTGCATTCATATTTGCTTAAAAATTTTTTCGCCCCAAAAAACATCAACGCGCAAGAGGCAAGAACCACAAGGACTTTTCCGATTTTTCTTGCGTATTTCAACAACCATTTATTCCTCGATTTGTTATAAATTTTTAAGAGCGTTTTTTCTTCCGTCGGAATATGCTTTGTTTTGCAAAGTTTCTTTTTAAAAGAAATGAATAAGTTGTAAAATTTTAGTTTCATATAACATTCATTATAAAAGTAAATTTCTCATAGAGTGAGAAACTTTATTGAGGAATAAACAAATCTACAAGGTCGGACAAAATCTGCAAGTCCGCCGCGCATTCCTTGTCACTCGATGTTTGGGCCGCTTCTTTTAATCGTTTTAAGGCGGCCATTTGTTCCTCTGTTATGGGAACAGGCAGCTTGTTGTTAAAGTTTATGGCGCTGTTTTTCGCGTCATCAGTGTAATAGTAGCCGCTTTCATCGCAGACTTCCCATTCACCCTCTGAAACCTCGTATGGGATTTTATTTTTTTTGTGATAATTTATGCAGCCGGTCAGTTTTTCAAGTTGCTTTAAGTCGCGATACAGTGTGGCTGGGCTGGCCTTTAATTTTGACTTCCCGAATTTTCCAAGGTAGTCAATTATGTCTCTGACGGATTTGACATTGTTTTCGCTAGTATGGTTAATGAAATAGTTGTTAAGGATAAGAAGCCTGCTCAGACTGTCAGTTGTGAGCATTGAAACAGATTGCGCCGCTACTTTCGTGTCGTCAGCGAGCAGGTCTATGACGCGCTTCCTGTCCGAAAGATTTAGAAGCCATTCTAGAAAGTCTTTTTTGTCCATTAAATCCCATTCAAGGTCTTCAAGATAAAGGCTTTTTGCCTTGCGGCTTTCGTGGTTTATGTAAAAACTTGTTTCTACAGGCTCCATAATCCATTTGTAGATGGCATTGAACGTTTTTTTGTCGCATGTGTCGTAAGCTGCCTGCATTTTTTGTTTAATTTCATTTGTAAAAGTTAGTTTACCCATGACAGTCCTCCTTGCGCTTTATATTATAAAAAGAACTTTCTCATGTAGTGATAAAATTACTGTTCAATTTCATAACGCTTCAAATATTTTTCTCGATTTTTGTCTTTTGAAAAGTCCATTTTCTGTTTGAACTCTTGAAAGGTCGTGTATTCAACGACGAAATCAATGTTTAACTCTTTAAACAGAGGTTTGAAAGTTTTGTTCGCTTTTTCGATAAATTCCTTTGCTTCTGATTCTTCTGTTTTGTAGTCGTCACAATCGTATTTCCAAACAATGTTCTGAAGAATAATTCTTTTGGCGGAACTTTTTGCGATGCAAAAATAGTTGTAAATGGCTAAAATATGAATAGCCATTTGTATAGCATCATATCTTTTTGTTTTATGCAAAAGCCTCCCATCTTTGTCTTTTTTCTCGCTAACCAATGATTTGAAAAACTCAATAAAGACACCGCTTTGAGAATTTTGTGGCAGATACATTTCTGCGTTAAGATAAGCGGGCGAAAGATTTTTGGAATTGTTGATCCATTCCATCATTTTGGCCTCAACAGCGTGAAATTCACTTTTATCAACTGAATAAAATGTTGCGTCTAGATGCGCGTTGTGTGGTGATTCTTTTTCGTCTTTGATTGCCTTTAGTTCTGTTTCGTATTCAGGCGGCATAAATTTTGTGCCATTATAAGAAAACTCTTTTTGTCCTAGTAAGTTGAAAATCATTGCAGCGGACGAACGAATGGCTTCAACCCCAGATCCCAATATTATGTTGCTTAATGGAATTTCTAATAGATTGTTTTTGTAGTCGAGCAAATAGAATTCCTCTTTTTTGCTGCCTTTCCAACGAAAGGAGCCAAAGTCATTTTCTGTCAAAACAGTTCCCTGTTCTTTTGTAACCGCAAGAAACGCCTGCTTAAGTTTTTTGAGCAAATCGATTTCCATTTCTTTTTTCATAAGAATGCCTCCATAAGTTGATTGACTTTTTTTGCGTTACAGTATACAATATATCTATAAAACACTATAATCAAGAACTACATATATATTATAGCAATATGTTGATTTTGTCAAGAGCCGTTAACTTGTTTTGACAGAATTTTTGGGAGAATTAGATTATGACATTAAACAAAAAAATGGTGGAAGAGAAATTTCTGGAGATTTATCCTAATTTTAAAAAATTCCTTGATGACAATAATAAGGAGATTGTGGCGCTGCGGAAACTTTGTTTTGAGGCAGCTTGTGATGAACAAATTCTTTCCAACATAAAATTTTGCAATGATTACTTTGAGATTCCGCCTGTTCGTAGTTTTTGCGTTCTCTATAAAGAAAAAATAAACGAAATCAAAAAAAATATCAGCGAGTCAAAACTGCCCGACCCGCTAAAACGCGGTCTTGGCGCTTTTTGGGGCGCTGTTTTTAGAGGCTGTTTGGGATATCCGTATCCTGAGAACAAGCCTGTGCCATTAAGTGAATTTGGCGTAAGCACGGCAAGTTATTTTTGTAAACAAAAAAAAGACAAGCGCGCTAAGAGCAAATAGTTTTTGTTTGACAGAATCGCGGGGGGGGGGGATAGAAGAAATGTTTTTTATTGGAGGAAGATATGGGCGATTATCAAAACTATTTACGTGATTGTGAGAAAATAATTAAGGACGGAGAGTGGGAGCAAAATTTTAGGAATTATTTGAATAATGTAAAGAATATGGAAGCGGTTGATGATAATATATCTAGAATAAATTCGGATGCCAATTGCCCATTGGGAATTTATACGTCTGTTAGCAAAGCTGCAAACTCTGCATATGACATTAGGTATCAAGGTCAAAATGTTGCTGCAGTTGAAAGCGGAAAAGTTCGATTTAATGAAAATTTAGCAAAGTATTTTGATGATATACCTTCTTCCGGTGATTTTACTCCGATTGAAGCTATTGAAAATCTTTCGAAAATGAAAATAAAAGACGGAAAAAAACTCCACTCGCCAGAACACTTGGTGGAAAGCCGTGTTTTAAAATATATGAATTTGGATGCGGAAAAAAAGTATTTGAAGCATATGAGACCTGTTACTATAAAAAATTTGTTTTTTCAAATGCCAACATTTTTTAGCGCAAGCAATCATGGGGGAGAAGTTTTTAGAAAAGATGGCGGTGGTATAGATGTTCTTGCAAGAATTAAAGTGGCTGACGAATCCCCCAAAGATGAGAACCATCTTTGTATAATGGAACTCAAGGATTCAATAACAAGTGGAGAAGAGCCAAATGTTATTATAAAACAGGCTATTGCTTATGCTTGTTGTATTCAAAAGTTGCTGCGTTCTAATCAAGGGCAAGAGTGGTATGATTTGTTTAGAGGCCAGGAAGATACTAAATCAATTCCAAGTCCTCTTGTTTTATATGCATGTGTTGTTGTTCCTTTTGGCAAAGGTCTTGTGAAGGGGAATCTGCCTGATGGTTATAAAAGGAATGGGGAAATTTCTTTTGCAAATGGTGATAAACTTCGTTTGCGCTATTTGTATCTAGATATGAGTGATGATTATACTGAAATCGTTGGCGAACCAGAGACAAATCTTAATTTGAAGGAATAGCAAACAACTTTTTTTCTAACACTCCTCATTTTCTATCGCCTTTGCCAACAGTTCGGAAAAGGTTGATTTGCCGTCGTATGGATACTTTTCAAGAATTTCTTTCTTGGCGGCTTTTGTCTCCGGGTGTTGGAGAAAAACTAGTCTTCTGTAATATTGCCAATCATTTGTTAGCAAGGCAAGCATTCTGCATTCTTGTTCCGGTGTCAGTGATTCTGGAACAGTCACTTTGACAAAGGCTCTTTCACTTGAAATTCGGGATACACCGTTAATTTTTATAATTCTCCTCATAATTAAACATTATATTTTTTGGATTCTCACTGTATGAGAAATTAGCTTGTATACTTGGAATGAAAATAATTAATTGACACACAAAAAAAAACGGTTGTTAATGAAAAGTGTGCGATTTTGTCGGCGATTAATGCCGCTTCGTAAAAACTTGAAGGTTTAAAACTTGACGATACAGTTCTAAAAGATGTTAAGGAAGAACTTTGCATGATTGCGGAATACGACAATATTTATCTTGCAGAATCAAAGGTTGTCTTCTGTAAATACGCAAAAAATTGGCGGATTTTCTGGATTCAATCGGCTAAATTTCCCCCACTCTTGCGCCTCGTTCCCCTTTGCACTACAATACCCCTTATGCAACTTTACATCATTAGGCATGGGCAGACTGTTTGGAACGCGGCGGGAAAATTGCAGGGCCGCACGGATATAGAGTTAAACCAAAACGGAATCGACGCGGCCGTCGCCTTGGGCCGCCGCCTTAAAGACGTTCACTTTGACAAAATATTTTCTTCGCCCTTAAAGCGCGCCGTCCACACGGCCCAGCTTATACGGCAGGGCGTTTGCGAAGGCCAGGACGTCGCCCCAGAAAGCCTTGAGATACAAACCGACGAGCGCTTGATAGAAATGTCCTTTGGAGTGGGCGAGGGCCGCTTGTGCGACGAATGGTTCGCTCCGCAAAGCCCCTACAGGTTTTTCTTTACCGAGCCCCAAAAATTTCCGCGGCCTCCCCAGGGCGAAAGTTTTTTGGACGTCATGGCGCGCACAAAGGACTTTGTCCAAGACGCGATCGAGCCGCTTTACGGCAAGGCGGAACGGATTATGATTGTGGCGCACGGAGCGTTGAACAAGGGAATCATGTGCTATTTGCAAAAGCACGGCGTGGAAGAGTATTGGCTTAACGGCTTGCAGGAAAATTGCCAGGCCAGCGTCTTTGACTACGACGGCGCGGCTTGGAAAACGATTGTCGCCTAAGGCCCGCGCGTTTTTTGTTGTGAAAAAAAGCCGCTCCAAACGGGGCGGCTTTGTCGTTAATGCGGCGCGTTTTTAGCGCTTCTTGCCTGCGGCCTTCTTTGCCGTCTTTTTTGCAACGGGCTTTTTGGCTGTCTTTTTAGCGGCCGTTTTCTTTGCGGGCTTTTTGGCCGCGGCCTTCTTTGCCGCGACTTTTTTGACGGCTTTTTTTGCCGTCGTTTTTTTGGCAGTAGTTTTCTTGGCGGCCGCCTTCTTTGCAGGCTTCTTTGCGTCTTTTTTCGCAGTCTTCTTTGCCGCCGCTTTCTTTGCCGGTTTTTTTGCGGCTGGCTTTTTAGCCGCGGGCTTCTTGGCGGCGGCTTTCTTTTCTGGGGCGGACTTGTCTTCTATCTCAGAGTTCACGTTGGCTTGAACGGAAAGAACGCCGGCCTTGCAAGCCTGCATTGTTGAATAGCCTTCTCCCCAAATCAAATTGTTGCCGTTGGAGGCCACCAAGCGGAAGCGGAATTCGTTTTTGCGGTCCTGGTAAACCTGCCACTTGGGGTTTGAGTGGCGCGGGGCGTCTTTTATCGTCAAATCTTCAATCGGAGCGTTGACCAATTTTTTTAGGGCTTCGATAGCGCTCTTGCAGCTGGGCTTGGACTTGTAGGCTTGGGCCGTGGCGATTACTTGGCCGTTGGCAGCCTCGACATTAAAATAAAAGCCGACTTTTGACTTTCTGATTACATATTTTCCCATTAAAAACTCCTTTGTTGCCTTTGGGCTTATTTATACTATTTTAAGCCCATTTTTCAAATATTGCAAACAAATTTTTAAAAAATCTTTAATTTTTGACAAATTTTTTTGGCTCGTGTTATACTTTTTTGCAAAAGGAAGGGTTATGCGGATGAAAAAAGTTATTGTTTTTTTCACGTTGATTTTGGCGTCTTCCATTTCATTGAGCGCTTGGGAACACAGCGCCGGCCTTGAAATTGGATCGCCATATTTTTCAATCAACTCAAGGGGTGACGGCGTAAAGAAAGTGACGCAGCCGCAATTGACGGCGCGTTATTTTGGAAAGGCCTCTAACGGTTTTTGCGTTTCGGCAACGTTAAGTCCTGGGCTTGCGTTTAGCAAAGATTTCACTCTTCAAGGGGAGAACGCGACGGCAAAAGGCTTTGGCATGGAACTGACTATGGGGGCGGGCTACGCTTTTGACATTACAGACCGCTTTGCTTTGGCCGCGCTTGGCTCCATGTCGCTTGATTGGACTAGGTTCAAGTATAAGAAAACTATTTATGCCGGAACTTCTTACGGCGCGGTTACGGCGGAATGGACGCAAAACGACAACGCGCTTTTTGTAGGACTTGGGGCGGAACTTTTGGCAAGCTTCAAGCTTACGGACCATATATCAATTGTTGGCTCCTTTGCAATGCGTTTTGTGGACGGCGGAAAATTGTGGAAAAAAGGAAGCGCCATGGGCAAGAATTACGATTCTTCCTTTGACTTGCGCGGAAACTTTAGCGTGGCGCCGTCTTTGGGCGCGCGCTGGACATTCTAGGAGTAAAAAATGAATTTTAAGATTTTAAGAAAAAATATTTTTGCCTCGCTGGCGCTTTGCTTGGCGTTCGCGCTCTTCTCTTGCACCAACGAAGTCAGCGACAATAATGTCATAGGCTTTGGCTACCAGTTTCCTGAGGCGACAGGATTTTCCAGAGCCTTTTATTCGCAAGTCTATAACGAAAAAGGCGAGAAACAATTTACTGTCGTCACATTCAACTTGCAAGGCTGGGAAGACATTCCCTTTATAAGGCTTGAAGACGTTGGCAAGTTTATGAATTATATTAACGACAGAGGCTATAATTATTATCTTCCGCCAAGCGGAGAATACATTTACTCGTGCAAGTATTATCAAGATGACGCGGGAACTGTGTATCCTGTTGAATGGAAGGACGACACGCTTTATTTTGACGTGAAGAACCAAACTATTTACAGCGATGACTTTACCCGAATGGTCAGCCCCAAGGTCATTGTTAATAACGGCATAGGAAACATATATGCGGCAAAAGTTGACACCGCGACAAACAGCTATCCAAAAATAGACTTGGACAATAATACAACATACGTCAAGGCAAAAGAGCGGACGACAATCGATTTAAAAGCCTACGGCCTAAAGATGTTTGTCTTTGACACAACAAGATATAATTCCGTTTCTTTTAATGGATATGAGAATGATTTGCTTGTTCCCTTTCAAGTGATTGCCGACACCTTCTTAAGAATCGCGGTATGCAGCTTTAACGGATTTGACTATTATGTGGGCATAGACGCCACAAGCGACCAGTTGGCGACGACAAAGGCTTACGATTCAGGCCGCTTCGTCAGTTCCAGCCGCAGCCAGCTAAAGGCGGAATACAATTATAGAAACCTTTGCCTGCTCTTTGATAAAAATTATTGCCTAAAGGAGCGCAGGACCGAAGTTGGAAAAGACAACATAGGCGCTTTTATCAACGACAGCATTTTTAAAGCCGGCTTGGGCTTTGATTTGCTTTCCACCGACACCGCAACTTACGACACGGCCCTTGAGAAATTCTTAATGGGCTACATTGATGACGGCCATACAGTCTACCACGAGCCGTCAATGTATCAAAGCTACGCCTCCATCTCGCAGTACAAGAATTTGTTGAGATCTTTTGCCGGTCCTAGAATCAAAGCGCTTAACGACATCGGTGCGGCCAGAAAAAAAGACCGAGCGGCCGCCGGTGGAAAGATGGGCGTCTTTTATGTAAATGACGGGAATGCCAATAAAATGGCGGTCATTGTTTTTGACAACTTTTTGCAAGACAACCCCGGCAATTTAACTGATTTGGATAAGATTGCCGGCGCCAACACTTACTGGTTCTTGACGAAGGCCTTTGAGGACATAGCCAATTATACAGACGTAAAAAATGTCGTGATAGACCTTTCTTGCAACGGCGGCGGAGTCATTCAACAATGCATGCTCGCGCTCTGCTTTTTGCGCGACACAGACGAATTCTTTATGGCGGAAAAAAACCATTTGGACAATTCCATCGCAAAGTTTTATTTTAATATTAATACAGGCAGCGCCACTTCGCTTAAAAAGAACTACAACTTTTATGTTCTTACAAGTGGATATTCATTCTCTTGCGGAAACTTTTTCCCGGCCATTTGCCATTACCAATTGGGCGTTCCGATTGTGGGCCAAAAAAGCGGCGGCGGCGGCGGCGTTGTAAAGCCAACGCAAACTTCCGACGGAGCCTTGTTCCAAACCTCAGCGTCGGCGGAAATGTGCGCGATTGACGCAAGCGGAAACTATGTTTGCATTGACGCCGGCGTTCCGGTTGACTTGGAAATTCCTTACGACAAATTTTATTCAGGAACTTCCATTTACAAAGACTTGTATGAAACTATAAAGGCAGACCCAAGGTACGCCGGCAATTTCAATTAGCCAAAGTTCTAAACCAATCGCATTGCTCGTCTATGCTCTTCTTCCCTTCTTTGGAACGGAGGTTGAGCATAAAGACATGATACAGCTTTTCTTTGGAACTGGAGTAGCGCTTGTAGCGGAAGTCGGCGCCGGCCTCGCAAAGGCGGCTTGCCATAAAGGCCGCGCTTTCTCTTAAAAAGTCAAACTCGGCCGTCACCACAAATGACGGCGGAAAGTTGTTTGTCAAATGCTGGGCGGGCGAGGCGATTTCTTTTTCAAGCTCGGTTCCGCCGTAAGGCATAAGGGCTTGCAGGAGCGCCGCGCTTTGGCTGTGTTCGCCGCCCGTTCCGTTTTGCAAAAAGTTATTCCAATCGAACATTCCGCAGTTTAGGTAAAGGCCTTTTAGCGAAAGGCGCGCGGGAATTTTTACTTGCGGAATTTTTTGCGCGAAATTTTTGTTGGACAAAAGCGCGGCGTAAAGCGCAAGGTAGTTGGCGCCCGCGCTGTCGCCAGTCGCGAAAATATTTTTGCAGTCCAAATTATAGGCGGCGGCGTTTTTTAGGATCCACTTAAATACATTGTTTGCGTCTATAAGGGCGGAAGGATACTTGTGTTCGGGAGCAAGGCGGTAAGTGTAGTTTACGACCGCAAAGCCGCGGCGCGAAAGCTCCATGCAGTAAAAGCGGTACAATTCCTTGTCGCCGTAAATCCAGCCGCCGCCGTGGACGCTTACAATTACGGGTGTCGGCTTTTTTGAAGCGCGGGCCGGCTTGTAAAGGTCAAGAAGGCATTCGTCCGCGTCCTTGGAGTAGCGGATGTCGTAAAAGCATTTTAGGCCTTGGGGAACTTTAAGGCCCTTGTCGCGCTTTTTGTCGTAGGCCGCCATTCCAGAGCGCTGTTCGTTTACGATTTTTAAAACGTCTTCTTCCAAAAGCATTGTGTCCTCCTAAAAACCGCGGGGTTTTATTTACGTTTTGCCTCGTTCCAAAATTCGTCCATCTTGTCCAAATTTTCTTGGACCATCTCTACGCCGTTTTTGGCGCACTGCTCTTCAACGTAAGAAAAGCGCTTGTAGAATTTTTTGTTGGCCGCGTTCATCGCAAGCTCCGGGTCAACGCCAAGCTTTCGGGCGTAGTTGACGGCGGCAAAAAAGAGGTCGCCGACTTCTTCCTCCAAGTGGGCGCGGTTTTCTTCCGAGCCGTTTTGCCGCGCCTGCTCGGCGGCCTCGTCAACTTCTTTTAGCTCTTCCAAAATTTTGGCGCGCGTGGGCTCAAGGCTTGGCCAGTCAAAGCCTTTTTTTGCCGCCTTTTTTTGCATTTTGTACGCGCGCAAAAGGGGAGGAAAGCCTTGCGGAACTTCGTCAAGAATCGATTTTTGTTCGCGGCCTTCGACCTTTTCCTTTATCTTGTCCCATTGCGCCAAAACTTCCTGGCTGTTGTTCACCGGCTTGTCGGCCACGGCTTTTCCTTCGCTCTGCTCAAAAACGTGCGGGTGCCGGCGAATCAGTTTTTCGACAAGCTCGTCAAGTTCCTCCTGCAAAGTCCAGCCGCCTTCCCCCTGTTCCGCCATCTGCGAATACATGTAGGAAATCATCGTCGTGTTTAAAAAGACGTCGCCCAACTCTTCCTTTGCGTGAGCGGCGTCGTTGGAACTTATCGCGTCGACGGCCTCAAAGACTTCTTCAACCAAGTCGCGCCGCATAGTTTGCGGAGTCTGCTCGCGGTCCCAAGGGCAGCCGCCAGGAGCTCGCAAAATGCGAATCAATTCATACAAGCGGCAAAAGGCCGCCGCCGTCTTTGCGGAATCCTCGTCCGCGGCGCTTGCGTTTGTTCCTCGCCGGGAAAGGACGGAATTTTTATCGAATGTTTTTTCCATAGCCCAAGTGTAGCGCAAAATGAATTTTTGTGATATACTAAAAGAATGTACGAATCAGGCGAAGATTATTTGGAAGCCATTTTGGTTTTAAAGAACAAAAACGGTTTTGTGCGCTCGGTGGACATCGCGAACCACTTGGGATTTTCAAAGCCCAGCGTCAGCCGCGCGATGGGAATTTTGGAGCGCGACGGCTACATTGAATTTGGCCTTGGCAACATGATTCAGCTGACGGAGAAGGGCCTGGAAAAAGCCAACGACGTTTACGGCCGCCACCAGCTTTTGACAAAATTCTTGATGATGATTACCGGCCTTCCCGAAGACCAGGCGGAAGAAAACGCCTGCCGCGTTGAGCACGACATTGACGCGGACGTGGTTGACGGCATAAAAAAATGGGTCGAAAAAAATTCATAAATTTTCAGAAAAGTTATTGACAGGTTATTAAAATTAGTGTATGCTAACTACGTAAGTTGTAAGGAACAGCCGTTCCTGATAAAGTTCTCCTCTAGCCTTTGGCGTCCGCCGAGGGCTTTTTTTTTGGCGCTTGAGCGGCGGAAAGTTTTTGTTTAAAAAATCGTCGCCGCCACTTGACACAAAGCGCGAAATTTGCTAACATGGAACAACTTACGGGGGCGTAGCGAAGCTGGTTATCGCGCTGGCCTGTCACGCCGGAGATCGAGGGTTCGAGCCCCTTCGCTCCCGTCTAACCCATTCTCCGGAATGGGTATTTTTTTCAGTTCCGCTTTTTGCGGAATCGGGCAATAGCGCAGCTGGTAGCGCGCTACGTTCGGGACGTAGAGGCCCCCGGTTCAAATCCGGGTTGCCCGACTAGGAAAGCAAGCTCTCAAACGAGGGCTTGTTTTTTTTTCGGAAGGCGGCCTTGCAAGCAAGCCCGCGCGCCGTTTTATCGATGAGCCTAAATGGACCGCCTTCGCGCTCCATTTTTAACGGCTCTTCGATTTTTGGCGGGTTCAAATCCGGGTTGCCCGATATAACGCTTCTGTCTTTTGACGGAAGCCTGTTTTTTATTTGGAGAAGGCGGTCTTGCAAGCAAGTCCGCCGCGCTACGCGGACTTTCCAAAGGCGCATTGAAAAAAGAACGGAAGCGGCGGATGCCATAAAAGCTGTAACGGCAAGTTATGGCTACAAGCCTGAGCGCTCTTGTCTCCGCGGACAGGCGGGTGCCGCCATCGCTTCCAAAAAAATAAACTTTTGAAGAAGCGGGAGCGCTCTATATGCGAGTCACAAATCTTCAAAAGTTTACGACGAGGGCGTTAAGTGTGGTTACGCTATATATGCGAGTTAGCACACTTAACGCTCTCGACAGGATTGATTATAACGCTAGCCCGCGTTTTTGTCATTAAAGTTGTTCTTTAATTGTGAAAATTTCGCAATTTTTTCGTTGACAGAATTATGATTGTTTGTTAATGTATCACTGCTTGAAGAGGAATCTATTTCTTCGCCGAGTGTTAAAGGCTTGTTCGAAAGGGCAAGCCTTTTTTTTTTAACGGAAGCAGCGGTTTATGGCATTGCTTCCTCAAAAAAAACGGCAAGACAAAAATCTTGCCGACGTTGCCCAAGTTAGCGGATTTCTCCGTTGTTCCCCCGGCGTCTTCCAATATAGCGCGCGTCAGCGTTTTTGTCATTAAAGTTCTGCTTTAATGCGCGAACCGGCGGCGCGCGATATAATAACAGACATGGGCGTTGACATTTTATATTATGTGGACCATGACTTGCCGACGGATTGCGCGCAAAGTTTTTTGGCTGAATTTAACAAGCGCGCCGGAGCTGACGGCAAATGGCGAATTATTGGCGGTTGGGCTGACGGTTCGTTGGAAAAGCAATTTCCAAATCCGGGCGGAGACATACATATTTATAAGATTGACGGCGATACGATAGAAGAAGCCCTCGCGTTCAATTCAACGTTTGGGCAGCCCTGCGCCGTTTTGAAAAACGACGAGGCTTTCGGTCACTCGGAGGACTTACGCCAGCCGATATATGTTTTTGATTTGTGAAAGATACCCTTGCCAATAAGTCCGCAGCGCTTCATTTTTCTTTCTCAAAGAACGCCTTGTAAAAGCGCGTGGCGAGCGGTTGGCCAAAGGCTGCGGCCAGTTTTTGCGTCGCGCTTTCTTGGCTCCAATTTGGCTCGCCGCCTACTTGCGATTTTATGTCGTTTATTTTCTTCATCGTCTTTTTGTAGAAGCTGTTGAATTCCACCAGCGTCATCGGCTGGATGCCAAGGTTATTTGTGTCGATGATTCCAAAAACTTGGTGCCGCTTTGAGTCCGTCGCTACCACAATATTTTCGCGGCCAGTCTTCATGTCTTTGTCCTTGAGCGCGACAAAATCTCCAAGGCAGTATTCGGTGTGGCCGACCACTTGCGTTTGGTAATACGCGTCGCGCAAAAGCGCTTCGGGCCGAATCCACAAAGGGCCTTGCGTGACCTCGTTTCCGCTTCCGCTAAAATATCCGTGCCAGTCCAAGAGTTCCTCAAATTCGTAGTTGAACGCCGCCTCGTCCTTTTGGAGCGAAAGCGAGCGCCAGAACTTGTTCAAAAAGTCAATCGACCATTCGCTTGCGTTCATGTTAAAAAGCCTTAGGATTGTCGCGACCCAAGTCTTGGAAAATCCTCCGTGAGAGAAAACCACACCGTCCGCCTCAAAAGCCAAGTCCAAGATGTCGCGCGCGGAAAGCAGGAGGCTCTTTATTTTGCCCGCCCTTCCGTTTTGGTGGCCGGAACAGCCCGAGCCGTGAACCGTCGCGCTTATGTAGCTCCAGTCATGGTTCCCCAAAAGCGCCTTTCTGCGCTCCGGGTCTTGGCGGACAAAGGCGCAAATCGCCTCAAAGTTTTCGCCTTGCTCGGGCCACTTGTTTTCCCCTCGCACGTCAAAGTAGTCTCCCATAAAGACAATGCGGTCGTAGGAGTCTTGCGTAAAACTTTTTGCCGCCTCCCACTCGCGCGAGCCGTGTACGTCTGGAACAACTAAAACTTTCATGCGGCCATTATAGCGCAAAGAGCGGCAAGAACGCATTAAAGCTCTGCTTTAATGACAGCCGGCTTAAAGGCATTTATAATTGTCAAAAATAGGAGGCGAACGCTATGTTCAGACAAGTGAATTTTAAGCTTAACACTTTGCGAAAGTGGCATGTGGACGAAATGGAATGGTACGGCGAATATTACGAGGTTGCGTTCGGAGCTTTTTTCAACCGGCCAGGAATCTACGACTTTACAATCGGACACACTTCGCCTGTAAAAGAAATTTCAATCGACTACGACGAAAAAGAATATTTGATTCAAACTGAAAACACTCTTTACCATTGCGCCTTTGAATCCTGCTTTTTTGAAAAGCAGGACAATTCAAAAATCGTTCTTCCCGATTATGAAAAAATTAAGGCGGAGTATTTTAAGCCGATAGACACAAGCGGCCTTGGCAAAGACGACATGCTTTTGGTTTTGTCGGATTTGCAGGAGTTTTATTTTGAGACGATTTTCTTTTATGACTCAAATGGCGCGCGGAGGGATTATATTTCTTATCCGCACCTTGGAATGTATTCAGACACTTATTTGGTTGAGGATCGCCTTACGCATAAAGAAGTGGACATTAGATGGTACGTTAAGCAAGGACTAATAGAGTTTTATTCCTACCAAAACGGTGGAAGGAATATGTACGTTGAAAATCGCGGCGACTTTGATTTGGATCTTTTTATCAAAGGCGTAAGAGTCTCGCTGGCTCCGGGAGAACGAAAAAAATTGCAGTGGCCCAAGCCAAAGCGCGAATGGACTGTGGAAGACTTTTTTCGCGAACTGAAAGAGAAACAAAGGAGGCCGCAATGAAGTTCTGTATCAAATTATCTCTTATTGCTATTTTCGCTTTCGCCATGGCCTTGTGCTCCTGCTCTATGGGAATTCCGGACGGCCAGGGCCTTTTGGTCGTGGACACGGAGTCCGACGCCGTTTATCTAAAGAGCGTGTACGCTAAGAAGTCGGGGGCCGCGTCATATTCGCGTGTGTGGAACGAAAAGCACGGGCTTGAGTCCAACTACGGAAACATATTTCTGGACGCCGGAAAGTACAAGGTTTACGCCGTGACGGCGCTCTTCGGAATCGTTCCGTCGGTCGCAACCACGGGCTTCGCAGAAATCGAGGTCCGCGACGGGGAGACGAAATTCCTCCACGTAAACGGGCTTTTCTTGAGCGAATGAGCCGCGTTGGGGAGAAAAAAGGGCCCGGCCGTTCGGGATTAAACAATCCAAAAAACTTTAGCCAAGCCGCTTGACAAAACGGGCGGCAGGGCTTAGAATTTTTCAAGAGAAAGGAGGATTGTTGTGAGCGAAAATTCAAGCGAGCTTGACATGTTCGAAACAGGCCGGCGGAGCGCCGACGGCGATGAGATTGAGAAAATACGCGCCGAGACCGCGAGGCACAACGCCGAGGCGGAAAAGATAAAGGCCGAGACCGCGAGGCTGGCCGCGCAGGACGCGGCCGCGAGAAGAAGAATGGAAGAGGAAGAGCTCACCAAATGGGAATACACGATTGAGGATGTGCGAAACATACAAAGAATGAACCAGCTTGGTGCTCAAGGATGGAAATTGGTTGGTGTTAGTTCATCTACAGTTGGAAAAGTTTCAGAGGGCGTTTTAAAACGAAAACAACGTCCTCAACAAAACCAACCATACGGAGTTGACTTCAGCTACAGCAGATAAACGAAAGGCCGCCCAAAATCGGGCGGCCTTGCTGTTTTAATAAGCCTTCTTTCAAAATCCGCGTCACGAGCCGGGAGCCTTGGGTGCGTGCTCAAGGCCGCTGTTGGGGTTGTCCAAGTCAACCTGCTTGCTTTGGTCGGCGGCCTGGCTGGGCTTTATGAGCTTGTCCGCAGCCTTCTGTCCGATGCTCTTCGCGACGCTTTGAGCGGCATCACGCGCGCCGCGCGACTTGTCACTTAGCGCAAAATCTAATATTCTTATTGTATGAGCGTAAAATTTCTTGTGCCGGAAATTAACAAAAAACGGTGGGCCGAAGAATTTAAGGACCAAATGAGCATCCGTGAATTAAAGTCAAAGGACTTGAGCGACATCGGCGCGGAAACTAATTACGAGCAAAAAATTAATAAATTTAAAAATGGCGCCATACCGTCGATTGACTGTTTTTTGACCCTGTGCAGGTTTTTCAATCTTCCGCCTGATTCATTTCTGTTCGCAAAACCAAAATGGGTGGAGTGTGACATTGACTTTTGGAGCGCCGGCATTTCAAACAATCGATTGCTTGGGGTTTATAACAATGATTATTATGTGATTCCGAATTATAAAGAAAAGGAAAGTGACATAAAAAGTGATTATGATCGGATTTATAATATAACCTTTATGAAAAAGGAGCCGAATCCGTCATTCTTTAAGGATTTCCATCTTTATGGAACAAAATACGACTTAAACGAGCGCGTTGAAGACGGTAAAATCATTTACCGCTTTCCTTATGTGAACGACGAAAAGACGTCTGAAAAAATCTTTTCGCTTTTGGAAAAGAAGAAGTTTTCAAACAAGCAAATACAAATTTTGCTGGACATAACTCCTCAGTCTCTATCAAACAGAAAAAGAAAAAAACAGTCTTGGACCGTAAAAGACATTTATAAACTGTCCTGGATATTGAACTCGCCCTTTGAAAGCCTTGTTGAAATTGACTACAGGGAAGAAACCCGCGAATCGCTTTTTGACCCAATTGTTTTTATAATGCATTACCAAGGCGAATACGAGGAATACGAGGAAGCGCAGTTGGAGCGCTAAAACCTCGCCTTAATCCGCGTTTCATTCCTCTTCATATTCAAATGGAACGGTTCCCTTGGCGACAAGATCGTCCAATTTTACGCCAAGAATTGACTCCAGTGCCAAAAGGTTGTCCAAGGAAGGCATGTTTTTTCCAGCGAACCAATTGTAAATAGTTTGAACGTAAGGAAAGCCAAGCCTGGCTTGAACTTGTCTTGGCGTAATTCCTTTTTGTTCCATAACCGTCTTGATCTTTTGTCCAGTTCCCTTCATATCTGGAACGGCCTTTTTATAAGATGATTTAATCATGGAAAACTCCTGTTTAAGCTTATCGTTGCTTTTGCAATTGCATTCACTGTCTACAGATTATAAAGCATTGCTTTAATTTGTCATTAAACTTAAAATTTACAAGGATGAGCTGATTGTTTATGAAGAGTAGCGCAAGCCCGCGTTCCGCGCATTAAAGCATTACTTTATTGACAACTTCTTCTTTTTGGCTTACACTTAAAGAGCCTTGAGTGGTCAATCGTGGGGGCAATAGGAGCCCTCTTTCGTTTGTCCATTCAAGGCTTTTTTGTTGTGTCAACTTTCAAAAAAACGCTCCCGCCAAAAGGCTGGAGCGAATGTCGTTAGAGGGCAGCGCTCCTCTGTCGCAGAATCCCATCAAGTCGCAAAAGGTCAAAGCTGTTCGCGTCCATGCAAACGTTCTTGTAGCGCGACTGATCGACTTTGCGCTTTGGAAAGCTTTTGTTCCAGTCGTTCATAAAATAATCTTTCGTAACAAAAGTTTGATGCGTGTGTCCGTGAATGTTTGCGCAGGTGTCCTTCTTGTCCAAAAAGACAGGTTCGTGCGACAAGACATAATCACCAAAAAGCAGCGGCCTCTTGTAAACGTTGTCAAAGCCAAGACTCGTGTAGAATTCGATAAAAGTTTTGAAAGGCCGCTTGTCGTTCATAAAGTCGTGGTTTCCAAGAATCAAATTCATCTTGCGGTTCCTTTTCATCCGCATCACGGCGTTCATGATTTTTGACCGTTCCATTTTTGCGTTCAAATACACGTCGCCAAAATTCCAAATCAAGCAGTCGTCGGGGAGCGCGTCAAATTTCTTTAGCAGGAACTCCGTCATCTCCGCGCAGCCTTTGGGCGAACAGGCAAACGGGCGGCCGCAATACTTGATTATGTTCGTGTGGAACAAGTGCAAGTCGCTTGTTATGAAAATCTTTTCCGGCGGATAGCCCAGCGTAAATTCTTCTTCTGTCAGACGCTTGTAATCCATGATGGTTGTATTATAGCCCAAGAGCGGGAAGAGCGCATTAAAGCCGCGCTTTAATGAAAAAAAACGGAAGCGACGGAAACCGTAACGACGGTAAACGTCGTTACGGCTACAAGCCTGAGCGCTCTCGTATCCGCGGACAGGCGGGTGCCGCCATTGCTTCCAAAAGACGCGGAAAACAAGACCGCGCTTTTATTGGACAGGACACAACAAGTGCAATCTCTCGCCCAACAATTTTATTATAATGCAAAAACGGTTTTTGTCATTAAAGTTGTACTTTAATCTGTTGTCAGTATGGAACGAAAGTCATCTCGTTCGTCGCCACGCTGAAAAGGCTTTGTAGCGCCGCTGACATAGACGTGGACGTTGTCGTTCCGCTTGAGTTTGTCGTGGTTTCGCTTGACACTAAAGTCCATTTCATCTGCGACGCGGTTCCAGAAACTTCGAAAACGTCGCGGACCGACACATTGTTGCCAGCGGCGGACGTCTTGAATTTTATGGTGATGCGCGAGCCGTTCATCGTCGCTTGGCAATTAGTGTACAGTCCGTATACGCTTCCATTCTTGTACATGTTGAAGGTTTCGTCGCTGTTTATCTTTAAATATCTTCCGCTTTGCGTCTCCCCCTGGTTTTTCCAAGAGCCCACGACGGAGAAGCTGGGGCTTCCGCCGCCGGAAGAGCCGCCGCTGTTTTTCTCGAAAGTGATTGAGTAGACCTCTGAAAAGACGGGAGATGAATCCTTCAAGGCTCCGCTGACGAATAATGCTTCGATCTTACCTTCCGTAGTCTTTCTCAAAGCAAGAGCTCTGACGTAAGGATTTCTTCTCGTGGGGTTGTTTTTGCTCGTTATGACTTCGTAGAGGCAGGCGTCGGACGAGTTGAAATTGCTTCCGGTTCCGGTCATGAGAGTTGAAACCGCCGAATTCAAGTCTTGCGAGAGTTCGGGATGAAGCGCGACCGCCGTTTGCGTCGCCTGGCCCAGCGTCGAAACTCCTTTCCATTCTTCTGTATATTGACTATACTGCCCCGTTTGCAAAGTTTTAACGTCGGCGTAGAACACTCCTCCCGAATACCATTTGAAATCTCCGTCTTTAGCAAAAGTGAGCGTCGCTTTTTCCGAGTCGATGACGAGGGTGTTGGTATTTCCCTGCGAGTCGACCTTCGTCCATGTTCCGGCCATAGAAGCGTACTTCGATTTCGCGGCCGCTATGGCCAAGTCGGTCGCGTTGGGCTGCTTTTCCCCTCCGCCGCCGGAAGCGTTTGAGCACGCCGCAAAGGCGAGGGCGGCGAAAGCCGCGAGCGGAACGAATCCGCGTGTGATTCTGTTTCTTTTCATAATCAGACTCCTATAATTGTATATAAACTACGAGTATTCGTAGTAAATATTAAGTTTACTACTAAAACTCGTAATATTCAATAGAAAAACTACGGAAATAAGTATTCCAACTTTGTATAATCAGAGTATGTTCTTTTGGAAAAACGTCGAAGCATTGCGAAGAGAGCAAAACACGACATACCGATGGCTTGCCAGCAAAATGGGCGTTTCGGAAACCACTGTGTCCAGCATGAGAAAAGCGGGCACTGTTCCTAGAGCCACAGAAGCTGTAAAGCTGGCAAGCGCTCTTAATGTCTCGGTTGAATACTTAGTTTCAAGCTATGAATCCTCCGTTCCTAAAGAGACTAAAAAGTCGGTCTTAAGGCTTGTTAAAGATTTAAATTCGCTTAGCGACGATGACATAAAAGCTGTGTCCGCAGTCATCGCCCGCCTTAAATCTTAATTGAATTATATTCTTGTTCAGAGGAATTGTCATTAAAGTTGCGCTTTAATTCGTTCAGCCTCGCCAAAAAAGGCTCCACGCAAAAATCCAGATAAAGCAAATCACGCAAATCGCCTTTAGGCCCGTTCCCAAAAGAAAGCCCTTAAAGGCTCCGAGCGCGGCCTTTAGCGCCCTTTTTTTGTCGGAGGAATCGTGGATCATTTCGCCGGCAAAGGCTCCCAAAAAGGGGCCGGCAAGAATGAAAAGCGGGCCAAGAAAGAGCGACACGACAAGGCCTATGTTGCAGCCCCAACTGGCCGCCTCGCTTCCGCCGGATTTTTTTGTGATGATTGACGGAAAAATATAATCGATGGCGGTCACAATCGCGGCCGCGATTCCAGTCGCGACCAAAATCCAAAGTTCAATGCGGGCGTAGGCGCAAAAGCTCGCGGCCACAAGGCCCGCCCACGCAAGCGGCGGCCCCGGCAAAACAGGAAGGAAAGCTCCGACAAGGCCCGCCAAAAGCAAAAGGCCTCCGAGTATCGCGAAAAAAATCGTTGGGTCAAAATTCATTTGCCTTTATTTTACGGCGCGTTTTTGTTTTTGTCAAATCAGGCATAGGGCATGTCAAGAAACGCGCCTTGACAAAAGCCGCCCGCTCTTTTATGCTTGCTTCTACTATGGAAAGAACTATTGACGAACAGAGCGAGCGCCGCTCGTTTTATAAATCCCTTTTTACGATTGTCGCTCCAATCGCGCTGCAAAACCTTTTGAGCGCGGCCGTAGGTTCGGCGGACGTAGTAATGTTGGGCTACGTGGGCCAAACCGCCATCGCGGCCTCGTCGCTTGCCAACTACGTTCAAATGGTCATGTTCCTTTTTTACATCGGACTTTCGTCGGGCGTGGTTATGATGGCCGCGCAGTATTGGGGAAAGGGCGACTCCCATTCAATAGAAACTATTTTTGGAATCGGAACAAAGCTTTCGGCCTTGGTCGGAACAATATTCGGACTTGCCGCGATTTTGGCGCCGCGCTTTTTGATGAAGATTTTCACCAACGACGAGGCCTTGATTTTCGCGGGCGCCGAATACCTTCACGTCGTCGGCGTGTCCTATTTTTTGCTTTCGTTTTCGCAAATAATTCAGGCCACGCTAAAGAGCATTGAGCGGACAAAAATCGTCACGGTCATCACGACCGCCGCGCTTTTATTGAACATTTGCCTTAACGCGGTTTTCATCTTTGGCTTGTTCGGCGCTCCCAAAATGGGAATCCGCGGCGTGGCCCTTGCAACGACAATCGCCCGCGTCGTGGAGCTTGCGCTAAGCGTCTTTGTGATTTACCGTTCCAAGGAAATTAAAGTAAGGCCGGAATGCCTTTTTAGACGCAACGCGCTTTTGTTGCGCGACTTTGTAAAGTATTCGCTTCCTGCGATTGGAAACGAAGTCGTTTGGGGAGCGGGCTTTGCAAGCTACGCCGTCATTATGGGCCACCTTGGCTCGGACTTGGTGGCGGCGAATTCCTTGGTCAACGTCTTGCGAAACTTGGCCACAATCGTTTGCTTTGGAATGGCTTACGGCGGAGCGATTTTGGTAGGAAAAGAAATCGGAGCGGGCCAAAACGAAAAGGCCAAGCGCAGCGCGAGCCGTTTGGTAAAGAGCACGATTTTTGCGGGCGTAATCGGCGCGGCGGCGCTTGTCGCAAGCCAGCCCCTTTTGTTCAAGATGGCCACGCTGACCCCAGAAGCGACAAAAATGCTTTCGCCGCTTTTGTACATCAACGCGCTTTCCATAGTCGGAGCGACGATCAACACTGTCTTGATTTGCGGCGTCTTTAGGTCGGGCGGCGACGCCAAGTTTGGCTTTGTGCTGGACACAATCGCGATGTGGGCGGTTTCCGTTCCGCTTGGAATGGTCGCCGCCTTTGTCCTGCATTTGCCGCCGCTTGTCGTCTACTTGATTTTGTACTTGGACGAATTTGAAAAAATGCCTGTGAACATTTTCCATTACAAGAGCGGCAAGTGGCTCAAGAACATCACTCGCGAATTTTAAACGCGGAATTGGTCGATTTCGGCGCCGATTTCCGAGATTGCCCTGGACATTTGCGCTGTAAGCGAACTCAACTCGTTTCTTGTTTCGTTCATTTGCCGCGCGTTGGCGTTCATTGACTCGACGTTTTGGTTGATTTTCGTCGTGCTCTCTTTGAGCGCGCTCACTTCGTCCAAAATCGTCTTGCTTCCTTCCGCCATTTCCTGCGAGGCGCTTCTAACTTCGCTTGTTCCGTCGCTCATCACGCGCAAGGCTTCAAGGATTTGCTTTGAGCCTTCCTGTTGTTCGTCCATCGCGCTCTTGATTTGGCGCACAAGCTCGTCGGTGGCCTGAATGTTTTCAGAAACGGATTGAAAGGCTTGGCTTGAATCGGCGGAAGAGCTTGAGACTTCCGTGATTGAGTCTTTGATTTTTGAAAGCTGGCTTCCGATTGTCTTTGACTGTTCGCTTGAAGTTTCGCTAAGCTTTCTGATTTCGTCGGCCACAACGCTAAAGCCTTTTCCCGCTTCGCCAGCGTGCGCCGCTTCAATGGCGGCGTTCATAGCGAGCAAGTTTGTTTGCTCGGCGATGGCGGCGATGGCGATGTTGGCTTCCTGAAGCATTTCAGACTCGATTTCTATTTGCTCGATTTTTTCGTTTACGGAATTTTGCTTTGAAATTCCTTCGCTCGCGTTTTCGCGCAGGGTTATGAAAGATTTTGAAAGCTTTTCCACGCTTGTGTTCACGCTTGCGATGTTTCCAATCATTTCCTCAACGGCGGCGCTGGCTTCCGTAACGCCATTGGCTTGGTTTTGAATCATTTTTTCAAGCGATTCGATGTTGCTTGAAATTTGAGTTACGCCGCTTGAAGTTGACTGGACGCTTTCGTTTTGCTCGTCGGCGCTCTTTTTTACGTCTTCAATGTTCTTTATGATTTGCTCGATGCAGTTCTCAGTTTCGGCGATGCCGGAGTCCAAGTCGGTGTCGGCGGAAGAGAGCCTGTCGCGCGAGTCCTTTATCTTTGCCATGATGCTTTGAAGCTTTTCGACAAAGTCGTTGAAGCCGTTGACAACTTGGCCGATTTCGTTGTTGGTTGTTGTGTCAAGGCGCTTTGTAAGGTCGGCGTTGCCGCTGGCTATGTCTTCGATTGTGTTGACGACTGTGCGCAAGGGCTTGATGGAGATGTTGATCATGATTGCGATTATGATTAAAAGCGTCACGGCTAGCAGAACGTTTCCTGTAATCATAACCGTTCGCAAGCGGTCTGCGGTTGAGTGCAGCTGCTTGAAAGGAACGGCGATTGCGATTGACCAAGGCGTTCCCGGAACATTTCCGTAGCTTACATAGATTTTGCTCACCCTTCCGTTTTCAGAGAAACTGGCTTCCACGCTGTCCCGCTTTCCTTCGATCATGTTCTTGGCCATGATTCTTGTTTCTTCGTTGGCGTCATCGGCTGTGATGAAGTTCTTTTCCATGACCAGCTCTTGCATGGGGTGGGCGATTACAGTTCCGTCTCCGTCAAGCATAAAGCCAAAGCCCATCTCGCCGATTTTAATTCCGCCTACAAGATTGCTTAGATAGTCCATTCCGACGACGCCTAAGAACATTCCGACCAAATTGTTGGAATCGTCATGGGCGGCCTTTACGAACATTACGCTGACCTTGCCGGTGGCTTTGGCGATTGTCGGGTTGTTCACGACATGGTCCACTCCGGCGATGATTTTTTTATAGTAGGCGCGGTCGCTGTGGTTTCCGCGTTTGCCGGAATCGTAGTAGGAATTTCCGTCCGCCGCGATGAACAAAACATATGAAAAGCAGTCCGGCCTTCGGGCGGTTGTCGTCGCCAGCCACGCGCCGATTTCTTCGGCGGAAGAGCCTCTTCTTACAACGTCCGAGCGCGTGTAGACGTCAAGCTCGATCATGGTTCCTTCTACATACATTCCTGTGGATTCGATGTAGGATTGCGCGATTTCCTTGATATTGTTAGTGGTTGATTCAACCGTTTGCTTCCGGACGTCGGTTATAACCACCAGGTTTTGAACCACAAAGGCGACTACCGTTATAAGCGCGATTACGCCTAAAAGCTTTACAAGCATTTTCTTTCTTTTTCGGTCCGCTTTGCTTTTTGCCGCGTTCATGTTTGATTCTTCAGTTGCCATAATTCCTCCAAAGGGTGTATGCTTTATTGATTGTTTTATTATATACCCTATCGGCAAAAAATGCAATTTTTTTTACTTTTTACTATTTAACTTGTTATGACATATATGCCGATAATGTAGGCAGTTTTTTGTTGCGAGGCGAACGATGAAAAAGACGATTGCGGTTTTGTTTTTGGCCCTTGCGGGCGGAATTTCATTCGCGCAGGGAAATTTGTTCCAGTTTAAGTACAAAGAAGGCGACGCGTACAGGGTGCTTTCAACCGTTCAAGAAGATGTTTTCTTTAACAATGCCTTTCATCACCACGCAGAGATTCTTAACCGCGTTTCGGTCAGGGTGACGGGCCTTGACGACAAGGGGAACGGAATCCACGACGCTATATTTATGACAAGTGAAAATTCCACCGGAGCCAGCGGAAGGGCCTTTAGCTACGGCGAGGACTACAAGAGCGTCTTTACCCGAGACGCCGCCGGCCGCTACGACATTTCTGACCAATACTTTATGCCCGTTGTCCGCGACGTTCCGATTTTTCCGGACAAAGAAATAGAGCCCGGCTTTAGGTGGACCGCGCAAGGCCACGAGGCCCACGACTTGAGAAGGACCTTTGACATAAAGACACCCTACAAAATTCCCTTTAACGCCGAATACGAATTTTTGGGAACGGTTCAAGAGGGCGAAAAAACTTTTTACAAGTTTGAAGTCCAGTACGAGCTTGAGTATTCTGTTGACCTAAAAAAATACGATCCCTCAAAGGGCGAGGTTCCTGTGGCCACCCAAGGCTATTCTCATCAGTACATTTTTTGGGACATAGACAAGGGCTGCATCGACCATTACAACGAAGAGTTCAAGATTGAGATGCTGACAAGTTCCAACAACATACTGCGCTTTGAGGGAATCGCCCACGCCGAAGTGACCGACTTTACCCGCACCGCGGACGAGACGACTGTTGCCGCCGTCATCGAAAAAATAACAGACCTTGGAATCGACGACGTAAGCGTCACGGCCGGCGAAAAGGGCCTGACCTTGAGCATCGAGAACATTCAGTTTATGCCCGACAGCGACATCCTTATGCCAAGCGAAAGGGCAAAGCTTGACAAGATAGCGCAAATCCTAAACGCCTACCCAGACAACGACTTGCTTGTCACCGGCCACACGGCCTTGCGCGGAACAAAGGAAAGCCGCCAAAAGCTTAGCGAGGAACGCGCCCAAGCGGTGGCCAACTACCTTATTCGCAACAAGGTCCGCGACAAGTACCACGTCTTTACAAAGGGCATGGGCGCCGAAGTTCCCATCGCCGACAACAAGACCGAAGCCGGCCGCGCCAAAAACCGCCGCGTAGAGATTACGATTATGGACAAATAACAAACGCAAGGGGCTTTTTTTTGTAAATATATAAAATCCGCTCTAAAATTTGCAAAAAAATCCCAAAAAAAGCCTATCTTATAGGTATGGGAAATTTATTCGTAAAACTAAAGGCGTTGTTTGCGCGGAACTCCGCCGCATCAAAAAGCGCCGCGAATCTTAAGCTTGCTAAAATTCTTGGCTTTGCCAAAATCTTTTGCAAGCCTAAGAATGCCGCCGCATCTTTTGGTCTTGTCGACAGCCCGGACGCGAACGAGCTTCCCGACGATTTGCGCGGAAAAGTTTTTGCCGCTGAATCAAGCGAGGTTGACGATCCGGTCTTGTCAGTGGCCAAAAATGTCTTTGGCGTCTCGCACCTTTATCCTTGGCAGCGGCTTGTAATCGGAAACATTCTTGACGCGGCGGCGGATATGGCCGCGGGCGCTTTTGGCCTTTCCGACAATTTTACGCAAGCCCAAGAGGGCGGCCCTTTTCTGGCTTGCGACAATTCCTCGTTTGGCGGCGACTCGACCGACATTTTTTGCATGGGCCGGCAAATCGTATTGCTTCCAACCGGCGCCGGAAAGTCGATGTGCTTTTTGCTGCCGGCGCTGATGCTTTCTGGGCCGACGCTGATTTTTTATCCCTTGCTCGCTTTGATGGCCGACCAAAAGCGCCGCCTTGAGCAAAACGGAATTGAATGCGTTGTCTTTAGGGGCGGCCAAAGCGAGCGGGAGCGGGAAGAAAATTTCAGGCGCCTTGCCGCCGGAGCCAAAATAATTTTGGCCAATCCGGAAGTTTTGCAAAGCGAGCGGCTTTTGCAGCGCTTTAAGACGGCGAAGATTTCGCACATCGCGATTGACGAGGCGCACTGCGTGGCCGAGTGGGGCGACACATTCCGGCCCGCCTACCTTACGCTTGGAAAGATTATCGAGACGCTTTCAGTCCCGCTTGTGACAGCCTTTACGGCCACCGCCTCTCCCACAGTGTTGGAACGCGTAAGCCAAGTTTTGTTCGGCGGCTCCTGCCATCTGGTTCGCGGAGAAAGCGACCGGCCCAACATCCATTATTCCGTTCAATACGCATGGGCAAAGAAAAAGGCCGCCTGCCGCCTGGCCGTTACGGAGCGAAAGCCAATGCTGATTTTTTGCGGAACCAGGGCCAAGGCAGAAGACATGGCGCGCGAGCTTTGCGAATGCGTAGGCTCCGACAAAGTCCGCTTTTACCACGCAGGCCTAAGCCGGCAAGAAAAAGACGCCGTTGAAAAATGGTTCTTTCCCAAAACGGACGCGATCCTCTGCTGCACTTGCGCCTTTGGCATGGGCGTTGACAAGCCCGACATTCGCACAGTCGTTCACTTGGAGCCAAGCGCGACAGCGGAAAGCTACATCCAAGAAGCGGGCAGGGGAGGCCGCGACAAAAAAGTTTCCAAGGCGATTTTGTTGTGGAGCCGCGAGGATTCGTTCAACTGGCAAAAGTATCCTGCCTCAAGCCGCGAGCGGGTGATTTTAAGCTTTGCCCAAAGCGCAGGCTGCCGCCGGCAAGTTTTGCTTGACGCGCTTGGAGGCGAAAAGGCGATTTGCTCAGGCTGCGACATTTGCGACTCGCAAGCGGCGGCGCGGAATCTTGGACGAAAAAATAAAATTTTGTGGAAGGCTCCAAGCGTTTTTGACGCCCAAGACGCGCGCTTGGTCCACAAGCTGATCCGCAAAAACCAAAACTACTGCAGCCGAGAAAAAATCGTCAAGCTTGCGATGGAAAAATTGAACGCGGTTGACAGAAAAATTTTTGGACTGAACGTTTGGGATTCAAGCGACATCGACTTGATTTTGGACCAGTTGGAAAAGTCCGGCTCCGTTTACAATGCGGGCTTTTTGTGGGAGAACGCGATGGCCGCGCTTAGGGACATTTCTAGCCCTCCGCGCCGGCATCCCCTGTGCCTTCATCCTCGCCCTCTTTCTTCTCTTCTGCCTTCTTTGCGGGCTCGGGCTTGGGCGCTCTTTTCTTCTTGGGCTTTGCCGGCTTTTTCACATATCGCGCGACAAAAAAAACAAAATTCAAGTAAAGAATAATCACCGCCGCCGTAATGATAGTAATTGGATTTTTCAACACGCCGAGAACAACCGGCAGCATCGCCCCTATTTTCATATCATTATTATCGGCGTTCCGCTCTGGCTTGTTGAATAAATTCCGCAATATCGCTATAATATCTCGGTTGCCTTGAGGCGGTGTTTTGTCTTTGGGCGGCGAATTTTATTGATTTTTTGAGGCGTAAAATGAACGTTGTCGTAATGGGAGCCCAGTGGGGCGACGAAGGCAAGGGAAAGATTGTTGACTTTTTGGCGCAAGACGCAAAGTATGTCGTGCGCTTTGCGGGCGGAGCCAACGCCGGCCACACAATCGTGGTTGACGGAAAAAAATACGCTCTGCACCAAGTTCCGTCCGGAATTTTGTATCCCGGAAAGACTGTTTTCCTTGGTTCCGGAATGGTCATCGACCCCGAAGCGCTTTTTGCCGAACTTAAAATGCTCAAAGACAACGGAATCGATTGGGAAGGCCGCGTCTTCATCTCTGACCGTGCCCACATCGTTTTGCCCGGCTACCGCGAAATGGACAAAAAGCGCGACGCGGCCCGCAAGCGCCCGATCGGAACCACAGGCCGCGGAATCGGAACCACATACTCCCAAAAGTCAGAGCGCGACGGAATCCGCTTGGCCGACCTTGACTGGGACGAAAAAATGGCCGACCTTGACCAGGCCGACAAGGACTTCCTCAAGCCCTACATGGAAAAGCTTCTTTCAATGCGCGTCAACATCGCCGAAAAAATGTGGGAATTCCGCAAGGAAAACATTTTGTTCGAGGGCGCCCAAGGCGCGATGCTCGACATCGACAGCGGAACTTATCCCTACGTTTCAAGCGGAGCCTCTTGTTCCGCCGGAGCGTCAACTGGCTCGGGAATCGGACCGCGCTCTTTGGACAGAATCTTTGGAGTTTTCAAGGCCTATGAGACGCGCGTCGGAAACGGCCCGATGCCCAGCGAGTTCAACGCCGAAAGCGAGGGCGAGCTTTGCGACTATGTCCGCAAGACAGGAAACGAGTTTGGCGTCACCACAGGCCGCCCGCGCCGCTGCGGCTACCTTGACTTGGTCGCGCTCCGCTACGCCTGCCATGTCAACTCAATCGACTCGCTTGTTTTGACGCACCTTGACATTTATGACGACATGGACGAGATAGAGGCTTGCATCGCCTACGAGATTGACGGAAAAATCGTGACTGAATTCCCGACAAGCATTCCGGCGCTCAACAAGGCCAAGCCTGTTTTGCAAAAGTTTGACGGCTGGAAAAAAGACCTCAAAAAGTGCGGCTCTTATTCCAAGATGCCCAAAAACGCCAAGGCCTACATCGAGTTCATAGAAGACTTCACCAACACGCCGGTAGGAATCGTCTCTGTCGGAAGCGACCGCAACGAAACCTATTTGCGCATCAAGCCCTGGAAAAAATAAAAGCCGCGTATGACAATCCAGCAATTAAAATACGCGCAGGGCATTTCCGAGGCTAAAAGCTTCAATAAGGCTGCGGAAAACCTTTACGTTTCCCAGCCTTCGTTGACGGCCGCCATTCACGACTTGGAAGCGGAGTTGGGAATCACGATTTTCAACCGAACTTCCAGAGGCGTGACGCTTACAAGCGAAGGCCAGGACTTTATCCTTAACGCGCGCGAGCTCCTAAGGCATTGGGAGAATGTGCTGGAAAAATACGGCGACGACGGAAAGCGAAAAAAGAAATTCGCGGTCTCAACCCAACACTACACTTTTGCCATAAAAAGCTTTGTAGAGATGGCAAAAAAAATCAACACAGACGAATACGAGCTTGCCGCCCGCGAAACAAAAACCCGCGACGTAATCGAAGACGTCGCCTCAATGAAAAGCGAGCTGGGCGTCTTGTACCTAAGCGACTTTAACCGCAAGGTGATAACCAACTTGCTTGAGTCAAAGGAATTGGAATTCAACAAGCTGATAGACTGCGGCGCTTATGTCTACATGTGGAAAAAGCATCCGCTGGCAAAAAAAGAGCGCATAACTTTTGAAGAGCTTGAGCCGTATCCCTGCCTTTCGTTTGAGCAGGATGAGGCCGGCGAATTTTATTTTGCCGAAGAAATTTTTTCGGAACGCAAGCACCGCCGCGTCATCAAGGTCAACGACCGCGGAACGATTCTTAACATGATGGTCGGCCTTAACGGCTACACTCTTTGCTGCGGAATCATATCGGAGGAGTTGAACGGTTCCGACTACGTGGCCGTTCCCTTTTGCGACGGAGCCAAAGAGAACAGCCCCGCGATGCAAATCGGCTGGATAAAGAAAAAGAATTTAAGCCTTAGCGCGATCGGCCAATGCTACGTTGACGAGATGAAAAAGTATTTGGCTTCCTACAAGATTTAGTTGAAGATCTTCTTGACGGCGGCCATGAATTTTTCTCCGCGGTCAAACTCATTCGAGAACATTCCAAACGACGTGCAGCCCGGCGAAAAGACAACCGTGTCGTTTTGCGCCGCGGCGGTTTCGCTGTTGTCAAAATCTTTTTTAAGCGCTTCAAGCAATTCGTCCAAGGAATTGTAAGGGCCGTGATAGGCGATTTTCTTTTGGTCCAGCAAAGGAAGCAGCTTGTCCGTTCCGCTTCCGGCCAAAAGGTAAAGGCTTGCCACCGGCGTTTTTTGAACGGCCTCGGCCAAAGGCTCAAAGTCCAAGCCCTTGTCGGTTCCGCCGCTTATGAACACAACCGGCTTTCCAAAAGCCGCGCTTGCCGCCGCGGCCGCCTCGGGCACGGTGGAGCAAGAGTCGTTGTAAAAGCGGACGTTTCTTTGCGCGGCGCTTTTAAAGCTGTGAAAGAATTGCAGGCGGTGCGGAATGCCGTTCCATTCGCCAAGAATTTTTTGTATGTCCTGCGCCTGGACTCCCATCAAGTAAAGGACCAGCGCCGCGTTCATTACGTTTTGGCGCATATGGCGGCCGGGCACGTTCACCGCTCCCAAAATTTTCGTGTCGTTCGTTTTTGAGGGGATTCGCGCCAAGGCTTCCAAATCGTTTTTGTCGTCAAAGCTAAGCCAAACGCCGTATTGGCTGTCGTCAAGCGGGTCTTGCTTGTAGCGCAAAACTTTTGCCTTGCATTCGCTGGCGAACACGTTTCCCCAAGTCCCGCCTTCTTTTGGGCCGGCGCCAAAGGGGTCTTTGTCCGCGTCGCAAATCATAAAGTCGTCCGCGTCCTGGTCGGCGTAAATCAACTTTTTGTCGGCGATGTAGTCTTCCATGTTGCCGTACCAGTTTTGGTGGTCGGGAACGATTTTTGTAATCAATGAAATTTTCGGCTTTAAAAGGCCGCGGCCCCTAAGGTCGGCCAGCTGCCAGCTTGAAAGCTCCAAAACAACCGGCGTCTTTTCGTTGGTTTCTTCCAAAAAGTTTAGCGGGCTTACCGTGATGTTTCCGCCCAAAAAGGCCTTAAAGCCGGCTTTGTTCAAGCCGTAATGTATCGCGCTTACGGTAGACGACTTTCCCTTGCTTCCTGTAACGGCGATGATCGGCGCCTTTGTGAATTGCAAGAACAAGCTGATGTCTGTTTCTATCGCCGGGGCGGCGCTCAAAAATTCGTTTCCTTGAATTTTCACGCCGGGATTCTTTATGACGCAGTCGGCGTCCCTAAAGTCTTCGATTCTGTGGCCGCCCAAAACGTAGGTCAAGCGTTCCTTGTTAAGCGTGTCGTCAAAGGCGATGGAGTTTAGGGTTGGCTTTAACTGCTCCTCCGTTTTCATGTCGGTGACCAAAACGTAGGCGCCGTGTTTTAGCAAAAAGCGCGCGACAGCCTCTCCGCCGCCGTTAAGGCCCAAGCCCATTACTGTGATGTGTTTGTCCTTTATGTCGTCGATCGATTTAAAGAAACATCCTTTGGGGTAAACATGGGCTTTCATTTTAATCCTCCATATCGGCGGCTTTATTGCCGCTGTTAGCGTGACGTCAAAAGTTTTTTGCCTGCTTCAAATCGTTCCAAAGCCTCGTCAATCAAAAGGTTGATCAAGTCCTTGTAGCCAAGGCCGGCGGCTTCGCACATTTTTGGGAACATGCTGATGGACGTGAATCCTGGAATCGTGTTGATTTCGTTGATGTAAATCGCGCCTGAATCCTTGTCGATGAAAAAGTCAACGCGGCTAAGTCCTGAGCAGTCCAAGGTCGAGTAGGCCTTTACGGCAAGCTCCTTGATGATTTTTGTCGTCGTTTCGTCGATGTCCGCCGGAATCTTGAGCGCGGCGCCGTCGGGGTCTTTGTATTTTGCGTCGTAGTCGTAGAACTCGTGGGTGGGAAGAATCTCGCCGGGAGTGTAGGCCTTTACGGCGCTAAAGGCGTTTTCGGGATTTTGAATGATCGCGTTTCCGGTGACGCTGCACTCAACCTCGCGCGCGTTGATCGCTTTTTCGACCAAGACCTTGTTGTCCCACATAAAGGCTTCGCCAAGCGCCATGCTAAACTCGCGCGCGTTTGAGGCCTTGCTGGCGCCTACAGAAGAGCCGGCGTTGCAGGGCTTTACAAAAAGCGGAAATCCAAAGTCGGCGATTGCCTTTTCGACCAAGGCGTCGTAGCGCTTGTTGTCGTTTATGTCCGCTCGCGTAAAGCAGTAGTAGGGAACGACAGGAAGGCCGTTGCTTTTCCATATGACTTTTGTCTTTTCCTTGTCCATCGTAATGCCGCTGGCCATTACGCCGCAGCCGACGTAAGGAAGCTCGGCCGCTTCCAGCAAACCTTGCATGACTCCGTCTTCGCAAAATGTTCCGTGAACAACGCCAAAGACCGCGTCAACCTGCAATGACTTTCCGCCGACTGCAAGCGCGTCCTTTTTTCCGCCTGGAATTATGTTCACAAGCTTTGCGGGGTCTTCGTCAATTTTAAACGCGGCGCTTGAATCGCCCTGAACGCGCTTAAGCTCGTCGTCGCTTTGCAAATACCATTTTCCGTTTTTGGCGATTCCGATTGGAATGATTTTGTACTTTTCCGGATCCAAATTGCGGGCTACGGAGCTTGCGCTTACAAGGGAAACTTCGTGCTCGCTTGACTTTCCGCCGAATAAAATCGCTAGATTCATTTTACACTTCCTTATTGTATCCTAATTCCGCCAGCGCTTTTTTCGCCTCGGCGATTTCGTCGTATGGCATCGCGCGGTCTTTGTATATGATGGAATTTTCGTGTCCCTTTCCCAAAAGCAAAACTATGTCGCCTCTTTTGGCCATTCCAAAAGCCTGCCTGATTGCGGCTGGCCTGTCTGGCGTGATGAACAAGTCTTTGCCAAGCGTTTTTCCTTCCTGCAAGGCTCCGGCGGCGATTTGCTCCAAAAGCGCTTTTGGCTCTTCGCCGCGCGGGTCTTCGTCGCACAAAATTATTATGTCGCAGTACTTGGCCGCGATTTGCCCTTGCAAGGGCCTCTTTGTAAGGTCGCGCTCGCCGCCGCTTCCAAAGAGCGCGAATATTCTTTTGTCAGAGCGCTTTCGGATTGGCGGAAAAATCGCTTCAAAGCTTGACGGCGTGTGCGCGTAGTCAACGATGACTTCAAAATCTTGGCCGCGCTGGATTTTTGTCATTCTACCGGTAATTGGAATCAAGCTGTTCGCGCGGCGGGAAAGCTCGCGCAGCGGAACGCCGGCCATTTTGTTGACGGCGATCATCGCGGCCATAATGTTCATCGCGTTAAAGGCTCCGACGCAAGTCGAGCGCGCTGTTATGCTTTCGTGGCTTTGGTCAAAGGCCGAGCCGTGGTCAAACTCAAATTCAAGGTAGTCTTGCGCGGCGTCGATTTTTTTCGCCGACAAATATTCAACACCGTCAATCGGCTGGACTTCCTTTGTCGCAAAGCCGTAGCAGGCCGCTTGCGTCGCATGGACAAAGTAGGCGGCGGACGGATCTTCCATGTTGACGATTCCGCAGGGAGTCAAGTCCAAGGGAACGTTGTTGACAACCTTGTGGTGGTCGTGTTTGTCCATGGCGCGGAAAAGGTTCGCCTTGTCGTCGCGGTATTGCTCAAAAGTTTTGTGGAACTCCAAGTGTTCCAGCGTGACGTTCATAAAAACGCCGCAGTCAAAAAGAACATGGTCCAAGCGGCCAAGCTTTTCACTTAGCCCGTGGCTTGAGCTTTCAACAACCGCGTACTCGCAGCCGTTTTGGACCATCTCGTAAAGCTCGCGCTGTATGATTGGCGCTTCGGGAGTGGTGGAGTGAACGGGATTTGCAACCGCGTCTCCTCCCAAGGAATACTGGACGGTTGAGATAAAGCCGGCCTTTTTTCCGGACAGGCGCAAAAGCTGCCAAATGAACGAAACGGTCGAAGACTTTCCTTCGGTTCCGGTGACGCCGATTACAATCAATTTTTTGGAAGGGTTTCCGTAAAAGTCCGAGGCTGCGGGAGCCATCGCCTTTCGCGCGTCGGCGACTTTAAGCAATACCGGCATGACCAAGTCCGACAGTTTTTTGTCGGCGCTTCCCATGTTGTCCAATATTCTGCAAACGATGGACTTGGCGATTTGCGCGCTTTCTTCTTTGGTCAATTCGTCTTGGTAAACGATTGCGCTGGCGCCGGAATCAATCGCCTTTGCGATGAAACTGTTTCCGTGGACATGCGTTCCGGGAAGCGCGAAAAAAAGATAGTTTTCCTTGACTTCGCGCGAATCAAAGGCAAGGCCTGCGATTGGCGTCGCGCCAATAAGAGACTGGTCAAGCGGGCTAACGCCGTCCGCCGCGACCGCCTTGCACTCAAAGGAATCCAACAAAGAAGACAGCTTTTTTTCCATAGCGCCATTATTTTACCGCATATTGAAAGTAATTACAAGGCATGTTACAATGCGGCTATGTTTGAAGTAAGAGTTGAAGACGATTTTGCGGCGGCGCATTTTTTGCGCGACTATCACGGTAAGTGCGAGGCCTTGCACGGCCACAACTATAAGGTTTTTGTCCATGTTCGCGGCTCGGCCCTTAACGAGGGCGGAATGCTTTTGGACTTTACCCAGCTAAAGGCCGCGCTAAAAAAAGTTTTGGCGGGCTTGGACCACACCAACCTTAACGACAATCCCTTCTTTGACCAAAATCCCAGCGCCGAGCGCATCGCGCTTTACATTTGCCAAAACGTCCAGGCGGAGCTTGACGCGCAAAAAAAAGGCGTCCGCCTTTATTCGGTGGACGTTTTTGAAACCGATAAAAACCGCGCCACATATTATCCCGACCTATAGGCAGGCAAAAAAAACGCGGCCTTGCGACCGCGTTTTTTTTCAACCTTTTGCGAGTTTTCGGCCGCTCGTTGAGCGGTTGAAAACTCGTGTCTAAATCGAAAACTTGTTTTCGATTTAGACTGTAAAGTTGTTGATTTCCTGTCCAATCTTGTAGATTGACTCCTTGAGGGAGCCGGTGACGTCGTTTAGGGCGGCGCCGGTTTCGTTAATCTTTTCGGCGCCTTGCGACATTTCTTCCATGCTGCCCTTCATGGCCAAAGTGGCGTCCTGCAAGCGGCGCACTTCTTCAAGAATCAACTTGTTGCCTTCGGTCATTTCTTCGCTGGCGTTGCGGACTTCGATTGAGCCGTCGTTCATGCTCTTAAGGGCTTCGCTGATTTGGCGGCTTCCCTCAGTCTGCTCTTCCATGGCTGTGCGAATCTGCATTACAAGCTGGTCTGTGTCGCGAATCTTGTCGGCCACGACGGTGAGCGCCTGGGCCGATTCGTCGGAGGCGGTTACGACGTTGCTGATTGATTCCTTGATTTTGGCCAGCTGTTCGCCAATCGTCTTTGACTGGCCGGTTGAAGTTTCGGAAAGCTTTCGGATTTCGTCGGCTACAACGCTAAAGCCCTTTCCGGCGTCGCCGGCGTGGGCGGCTTCGATGGCCGCGTTCATGGCCAAGAGGTTGGTCTGGGCCGCGATGTTGGCGATGGCCTGGTTGGCGTCCTCAAGCATGGCCGACTGGGTTTCAATCTGCTGAATCTTTTCGTTGACGTCCTGCTGCTTCTTAAAGCCGATGTCGGCGTTCTGGTTGAGCTCTTCAAAGGAGTTGGCCATTTTTTCGACGCTTTGGTTGACCGAAGAAATGTTTCCAATCATCTCTTCGACGGCGGCGGAGGCTTGGGTGATTCCTGAAGCCTGGCCTTCAATCATCTTGTTCAATGAGTCGATGTTTGAAGAAATCTGGTTCACGGCGCCGGCGGTCTGGTTTACGCTCTGGCCCTGGGTTTCGATTTGCTGGTGGATTGAATTGATGTTGGCGATGATTTCCGTAATCGCGCTGGCCGTGTCTTGGCTGATGGCGCCCATGTTCTCTCCTCCAGACTCCAAATCTTTGTTTTGTTCCTTGACGATTGTGATGATGTTCTGCAAGCGCTCGATGAACTTGTTGAATCCGCCGACAACTTCGCCGACTTCGTCCTTGGACTTGGATTCAATGCGCTGGGTAAGGTCGGCGTCGCCGCTTGAAATTTTCAGCAAACTGTCGCGGACGGCCAAAACCGGCTTTACGACGACGATTCTAACTACGATTGACGTCAAGATTGAGATGATGACCAAAAGGATGAGTATTGACGGAATAGCCATCTTTAGCGTTTGCAATGTGGCCTCTGCGATTACATGCAGGTTTTGCGCCATAAAGAGCATTCCGACAATTTGTCCGTCAGGATTTTTGTGCGGAATGTAGACCGCGCGGTAGTTCTGGCCGCCCAGCACAAGGCTAAGCCTTATGGTCTCGCCCTTTCCCAAAACTTCGTTCAAGACCCGCTTGTTGTCGATTCTTGTTCCGGTCATCGGGTTTCCCTTGCTGTCGCGAAGGGTGGTGGAAACGCGCAAGTCGCCGCGGAATACAGTACATTCCGTTCCGTGGGCTTCCTTGACCAAGTTTACGAAATCTTCCTTTACAAAGTCATAGGCCGAAAGGACGGCGCCTACAAATTCGCCCTGGTAGCGAACCGGCGCGGCGTAGGCCAAGCCCCATGACATCCAGTCTTTTTGAATCCAAGAATAGCTGGTTGTTTCGCCGTTTTTGACGTTTTGGAAAGCCTGTACGTCGCTGATGTTTCCGCCCACTCCAACAGAGCCGGCGACAACATTTCCGTCGCGGTCGGCTATAAGAAGGTAGTCGGCGTCCATGCTTCCAACCTGGCCTTGGACAACGCCTTGCAAAAGCTCCAAGTCGTCGTTGGCTAGGCCGTTTGTCGTGCGGTTAAGGCCTGCGATTGTCTTTGCTTCCGCCTTTAGCGTGTCCTCCCAGTTCGTTAAAAGAACCTCGCCGCCTCGGCCCGCAACGCGGACATTGTCGTCAACTTCCTCGGCAAATTTGCTTTTGAATGTCAAAATAGAAATTACGCAAACTGTTATCGATGACAAAATTACCATCGCGGCAACGATGGTAAATATCTTAAAGGATAGTTTTAATTTCATGCAATCTCCTTACTATAAGTAAAGAAATTATAGCATGCCTTTTTCCAAAAAGCAAGAGAAAATTACACCTTGAATTGGTCGATTTGGCCGCCGATTTGGTCAATCGAATCCTTGACATCGGCCGCGATTGTCGTGAGCGCGGAGGCCGTTTCGTTGATTTTTTCGGCTCCAATCGACATTTCCTCCATGCTGCCGTTCATCGCGCGGGTGAATTCCTGCAAGGCGGAGACTTCGCGCAAAATCATCTGGTTTCCTTCGCTCATTTCGCTGGCGGCCGCGCGGACTTCCGAGGCGCTGTTGTTCATGCTGTGGAGGGCGTCGGTGATTTGCTTTGAGCCTTCCTGCTGTTCCTCCATCGCGCTCTTGATTTGCGTGATGAGCTGGTCGGTGTCGTTGATTTGTTCCGAAACAGAAGAGAAGGCCTGGTTTGAGTCCGCCGAGGCCTTTACGACGGCTTCTATCGATTCCTGAATCTTGTTGAGCTGCTCGCCGATTGTCTTTGACTGGGAGCCGGAAGTTTCCGAAAGCTTTCGGATTTCGTCGGCCACTACCGCAAAGCCCTTTCCGGCGTCGCCCGCGTGGGCGGCTTCGATGGCCGCGTTCATGGCCAAAAGGTTTGTCTGCTCCGCGATGGCCGAAATCGCTTGGTTGGCTTCCTGCAGCATGGCCGACTGGTTTTCAATGCTGCGGATTTGCTCGTCAACCGCCTGCTGCTTGACGATTCCGCTTTGGGTGTTTTCCTCAAGGGATTTGAAGGAGCCGGCCATCTTTTCCACGGATTGGTTGACCGAGCCGATGTTTCCAATCATTTCCTCGACCGCGGCCGACGCTTGGGTAACGCCAGACGCCTGGCCTTCTATCATTCGCTCCAGGGATTCGATGTTGGAGGCGATTTGGTTCACGGCGGCGGCGGTTTGGTCTACGCTCTTGGTTTGGTTTCCGATTTGGCCGCGCATGCTTTCTATGTTGGCGATGATTTGGGTAATCGAAGCGGCGGTGTCCTGCGCGCTGTCCTGCATTGAAACTCCCGCGCCGCCGAGGTTTTTGTTGGAGTCCTTTATTTGCGAGATTATTTCATGCAGCTTTTCCATGAATTTGTTGAATTCCACGACAACGTCGGAAACTTCGTCGTTTCCGCGCTTTTTGATGCGCTTGGTAAGGTCGGCCTCGCCGGAAGCCACGTCCTCGATCGCGGCCTTTACTGTCTTGAGCGGCTTTAGGCTGATCGACATAGTGGCGCCGACCGCGCAAAAGGCCACGGCAATCATTATAATTGAAAGAATGTAAATCGCGCGCTTCATCGTTTCGATTTCAGAATAAAAGTCCTCGTATTGGCAGGCGCCAAAGACCGACCAATCCGTTCCTGGAATCGGGCAAAAGGCCGCGATCATTTTGTTTCCGCCGCCGGGAAGGCCGAAAACCTGGTGGCCTGTCTCGCCGTTCATCACGCGGGCCAAGACGGGCTTTACGCTTTCGTCGGCGTCGTCGTTTACGTTTTGGAAGCTGGTCACTTGCTCAAAGTTGTTGGAGGCGATTGTGTGGCCTGTGGTTCGGCTTATTACCTGAATGTGGGTGTCCGACTCTCCGAACGAAATCGTTTCAATTGTCTTTGAAAGGACGTCGCCGTAAATGTTCAGGCTTATGCAGCCGACGGGCTTTCCGTTGTCGCCGTAAACCGGGGCGGCGTAAATCTGGAAAAGAACGTTGGTGATGGGGTTTACCGCGGGGTCGGTGATGGTGGTTTTTCCAACGGCGGCGTTGTCGATGTAGGCTCGCTTGAGGTTTATCGCGCGGCCGTCGGCGGTGAATCCGTTTCCGTCCAAGTCGTAAAAGCCGATGTTTTCGTATTCGTCGCTGACTTTCGCGATTTTGGTAAGCTGGGCGCACTTTTCGCGCAGAGGAAGGCTTTCGTCTTTTAGAAAGTCCGACAAGGCCAAGGCGTTTAACATTCTGAAATTCTTTTCTTCCTGAGCCTTGATTTTTTCCGAGGCGGATTTTGCCACAGCGTTCAAGAGCGCGTCAACGGAATCGTTGGTGGATTTTGTCGAGAGGCGCATGGCTACCGTCACGATGACGATGTTGGACGCCAGGAATATTAGGGTTACAATCGCGATAAGCCTGAATTGGAGGCTTTGGAAAAACTTAGACGCTTTCATTAGCCGCTCCTTGCAAGTAGAGTTTAGTTGAACTAATAGTATAGCGCCGAATTTGAAATAAGTCAAGTATTTTGATAAGCCAAAAAAAACGGGCAAGCGAAAAAGCTCGCTTGCCCGGCTTCGTCTTTACAGGCGTACTGGAATATGCAGCTCGTTCAGTTCCTTTTTAATAGAGGGAATTGTGTATTCGCCGGAGTGAACCATCGTGGCGATTAAGGCCGCGTCCGCGCATCCTTTTGTCAAAACCTCAGCCATATGGCCGACAGTTCCGCCGCCGCCGGAAGCGATTACGGGAACCGCCACGCTTTGGGCTATCATTTTTGTAAGCGGAATTTCGTAGCCGGCCTTGGTGCCGTCCGCGTCCATCGAGTTAAGGACGATTTCGCCCGCGCCCAAGCTTACGGCTTTTTGTGCCCATTCCAAGGCGTCAAGGTCGGTCTTTACGCGGCCGCCGTTAAGGTAAACCCTGTAGCCGGACGGACATTCGCCGTCGCGCTTTGCGTCCATTCCAAGGACGATGCACTGGCTTCCAAAAACGCGGGCGCCCTGGCTTATAAGGTCGGGGTTTTTGACCGCCTGCGAGTTGAGCGAGACTTTTTCCGCCCCGGCCAATATGGTGGAACGGATGTCATCCATGCTGCCGATTCCGCCGCCGACGCAAAAGGGAATGAAGACTTGGCTTGCCACCTTGCTTATAAGATCCAAAATCGGCCGCTCGCCGCGCGCGCTTGCCATTATGTCGTAGAAGACCAGCTCGTCAACGCCTTGCTCGTAGTATTTTTTCGCCATTTCAACAGGGTCGCCGATGTCCAAGTTGTTCTGGAATTTTACGCCCTTTGTAGTGCGGCCGTCCTTTACGTCAAGGCAAACAATGATTCGTTTTTTTAGCATCGCAAGTCCCCCTCGACAAAATTCTTTATTATTTGAAGGCCGGCCTTTCCGGACTTTTCCGGGTGGAACTGGCAGGCGTAAACGTTTTCGCTTTGGATTACCGAGGGAACCATCGTTCCGTAGTTGGCGTAGCCTTTTATGACGGAAGGGTCGTCGGGCTGAATCACGTAGGAGTGGACAAAGTAAAAGTCGCTTCCTTCGGGAACGCCTTTTAGGATCGGGCAGCTTCCGGCGTAGTGAACGTCGTTCCAGCCCATGTGCGGAACCTTGCGGGAATTGTCGTCCGGGTCAAGGTCGCGCTCATGCCAAAGGCGGCTAAAGTGGCGGATTGTTCCGGGAATAAGGCCCAGGCATTGGGTGTAGCTTTGCGCTCCGTTTTCAAAGGAGCCGCCTTCCTCGCTTTTGTCGAATATTATTTGCGCTCCGATGCAGATTCCCAACAAGGGCTTTTTGGCCGCGGCCCATTCGCGCAAGAATGTGTCGTAGCCTGTCATTACAAGCTCGCGCATCGCGTAGGCGGCCTCTCCGTCGCCGGGAAAAATCACTCGGTCAACTTTTGCCAAGTCGGCCGGATTTTTAGAAAGAACGTATTTGGCGCCCAAAAAGTCCAAGGCCCGCTCGACGCTCTTGATGTTGCCGGCGTTGTAGTCAACGATTCCAATCATGGCTATATATTAGCGCGCATTGCGCAACGATTGCAAGAACGCCGCGACTTGCGCTAGAATACAGGCATGGCTTTAGTTAAAAATAATTCAAACAAGGACAAGACTCCGACTCCGCACAACGCGGCAAAGAAGGGCCAAATCGCGCCGACGGTTTTGCTGCCCGGCGACCCCGAGCGCGCAGAATGGATAGCGAAAACATTTTTGACTGGCGCGAAGCTTGTCACAGACATTCGCGGAATGAAGGGCTTTACCGGAAAAATTAACGGAAAGCCTGTCAGCGTAATGGGAAGCGGAATGGGGGCCGGCTCGGCGGGCATTTACATTTACGAGCTTTACAACTACTACGGCGTCGAGGCGGTTGTCCGAATCGGAACTTGCTGCTCATTCCAAAAGGGAACAAAGCTTGGCGCGATGATTCTTGCCATGACCGCCTCGACCGACTCGAATTACGAATACCAGTACGGCTTGCGGGGCCACCTTTCGCCCGCCGCTGACTTTGGCCTTTTGGAGGCCGCCGCCGACTACGCGCGAAAGAACAAGCTTGCCTTTGAAGCGGGCCCGGTTTTTTCAAGCGACTTTTACAGCGCCTACAACGCTTTGGGCGACCAAGTATGGAAGTCTTGGGCAAAGATGGGCTGCCTCGCGCAGGACATGGAAACTTATTGCTTGTATTCGCAGGCGGCCTTTGCCAAAAAGAAGGCTCTTTCGATTCTTACAAACGTTTACGATAAGACCGCTGACAAGGGAATCGCAAGCGACGCAAAGGCGCTTACGCCGATGGTTCAAACCGCGCTTTCTCTTGTCTAAAGACTCTGGCAAAGCAAAAGGCCAAAACGATTCCCGTTATGAGCCACGAGGCGGGGTAGGTGATTAAAAGCCAAAGCGTCGTGTGGAAGCGCGGCGTTTGGAAGGCCGTGAAAATCCAGGCCAAACGGAGGCCGCAGGCTCCCAAAAGAACCACGATTGAAGGCTCGGTTGAGTGGCCCAAGCCTCGCATGTCGGCGGCCAGAGACGACATTATTCCGCACAAAATGTAGGGCGCGCACAAAATCCGCAAGCGTATGACTCCCTCGGAAATCGCCCGCTCGTTTGAAACGCAAAGCGCAAGGAGCGGCCGCGCGAACAAAACCGTAAGGCCGCCCATAAAGGCGCCTGTCGCGCAAATCAAGCCCAGCCCCTGCAAGGCGCTTTTCTTTACCCGCCCAAAATTTCCCGCGCCGTAGTTTTGGCTTACAAAGGCAAGCGCGGCCTGTTCCACCGAAATCATAGCGGTCCACGTAAAGTTTTCCAAGTTGCCCGCCGCGGCGTTTCCGGCCATGACGACGGCGCCGAATGAGTTTATGGCGGTTTGGATTACAAGGTTTGATATTGTGAACAAGAGGTTTTGAATTACGTTTGGAACGCCTATTCGCAAGATGGCCGCGGCTGTCGCAAAGTCAAGGCGTATCTTTTTTATTTCCAGGCGGAACTCGCCCTCTTCGCGCAAAAGGCAGATGACGATTAAAAGCGCGGCCAAGTATTGGCTTGCGCTTGTGGCGAGCCCAACGCCGGCCACGTCCATTTTTAGCGCGATGACAAAAAATAAATTTAGCAGGACGTTCACTATTCCGGCGGAAAGCAAAAAGTAAAGGGGCCGCTTTGTGTCTCCCTTGGCGCGAAGGATTCCCGCGCAAAAGTTGTAGATCGCGATGCCCGGAATGCAAGGAATCAAGCAGTGGACGTATCTTAACGAAAGGCCAAAAACTTCTTCCGGTATTTGCATCGCGCTCAAAATCTGCGGCATGAAAATCCAGGCGAAAATCGAAAGAGCTGCTCCAAGGACAAGAGCGAGCGCGGTTGACACATGCAGGACGGACGACACGGCGGACTTTTTCCCGGCCCCGATGAATTTTCCGGCAACGACGGTGGCGCCGCCGCCTAGGCTCATGAACATGTGGCCAAAAAGGCCCCACAAAATTCCGACGGCTCCAACGGCGGCAAGAGAGTTGTTTGAGCCAAAACGGCCTATGACCACAATGTCCGCCGCGTTAAAAAGAATTTGCAGGACGCCCGACAGCGCGAGCGGCAAAGAAAAACGAACGAGTCCCTTGAATATGGACCCGTTCAGCATGTCAATCGAGTTGTTCATTTTATGTTTTTGTTTACGCCAATTCCTTTCCGTCAGAGAACGCGTTTCCGACGCGCTTTCCAAGCTCGTAGTAGCCGTGGCCCGCGCAGTCGTAAGTTATCGGATGGTATTTTGAAAGGTCCACGTTTCCGTCCGCGCCGAGAATTTTTTCGTCGGCCACGACGTTTACGATTTGGAACAAGTATTTTTCGTCGTCAACGATTTTCAAGAGGCGGCATTCCAAGGTCAGCGGAAGCTGTTCAAAAATCGGCGCGTTGACGTTTTTGCTTTTTGTCACAGTCCAGCCGGCCTTCTTTATTTTGTCGGCCTCCTTGTTGGCGGAAACGATTCCGACATAGTCGCAGGCCTTTACGGTTTCGACGGTTCCAAAAGCGATTGTCGCCTCTTTTGTGAGCGCCAAATTTTCTGTCGTCTTGTGCTTTGACATGCAAACCCAAACTTGGTTGTCGTCGGCGATTCCGCCCCAAGCCGCGTTCATCGCGTCGGCCTTTCCGTCTTTGTCGTAAGTTCCCAAAATCAAAACCGGCATCGGGAACAAGATCGTCTTAGCGCCTAAATCCTTCATATTTACTCCTGAGCGATGACTTCATCAAAGAACTTTGAGTAGTCCGTCCGCTTGTCCTTGCTAAAGGCCATCGCCGCGCGCGGGTGCTGGTTCAAATAGCCTGTGACCAAGTAGGGAACGTCGTAGCCCCAAACGACTCCGTCCTTCTTAAGCTGCAGCATGTATTTTTCGATGAACTTGAGCGTTTCGTAAACTTTGTACTTGGGGTTTTTAAGGAAGGCCAAAAGGTTTTCCATAAAGCAGTTTCCGGCGCCGCGTCCCATTCCGTTGTAAGTCGCGTCAAGCCAGTCAACGCCGTCGCCGCAAGCTTCGATTGTGTTGGCAAAGGCCAGCTGCTGGTTGTTGTGCGCGTGGATTCCAAGCTGCTTGTTGTATTTGTCGGCGTATTCCTTGTAGAGAGCGCAAATGCGCTGCATCTGTTCCGGAAAAATCGAGCCGTAGCTGTCGACAATGTAAATGCAGTCAACCGGCGATTGTCCTATCATATCCAGGGCCACTTTTATGTCGCCTTCCTGGGCGGTGCTGATCGCCATGATGTTGCAGCTTACTTCGTAGCCCTTCTTTTTCGCGTCTTCGATGATTTCCAAGGCTCCGGGAATTTGGTGAACGTAGCAAGCCACGCGGATTAGGTCCACGGGGCTTTCGCTTCTGGGGCGAATGTCTTCCTTAAAGTCGCAGCGGCCAACGTCGGCCATGACGGCAAGCTTGACCTTCTTTTCGGCGTTGTCGCCAATGACTTTAATGATGTCTTCGTCGTCGCAGAATTTCCATTTTCCGAATTTGGATTTGTCAAAAAGTTTTTTGGAGGCCTTGTATCCGACTTCCATATAGTCCACGCCGGCTTCGATGTTTGTCTTGTAAAGCTCCTTTACAAATTCGTCGGTAAAGAAAAAATCGTTTACGATTCCGCCGTCGCGCAAGGTCGCGTCAATCACTCGGATTGATTCGCGAACGCCCATCAATGCAGATAGTTCTTTCATAAGAATGATACTATCAAAAGAAACAAAAATATTCAAGCGCGAGATGCGAAAGCATCCTGGCTTCTAGCGGACGCTGCATGTGTGCGCCATGTCGTTCAGCAATTCTATGCAGGGAACGGAGGCGAGGCCCGGCGTTTGGTCAAAGCGCAAGGTCGTGATTCCCGTGTGGCCAAAGTGGAAGAGAGCGCAAGTTTGCGGAAAGGGAATGTTCAAAATGTGGCCGATGGCGGCGGAAGAGGAGCCTCCGTGGCTAAAGAGCGCGACGGTCCTGTCCTGTTTTTTCCCTTCTAGGGCGTGGTAGCCGTTGGCCGTCCGCTCAAGGCCCAAGTCCAAAAGCCACTTGTCAATGTTCTCTTCGATATTGCTTATGATTTTTGTTACGATGTTGTTCTTAAAGTAAGGGCCGTTTTTCCAGTCGGGATCGTTTAGCGGAAGGTCAAGCCGCGCCATTTCGTTGGCGGTGAACCAAGGATGGCCGTCGGCAAATAGGGGAGAGCCGTCCGCGCTGCCCCATTCAAGCTCGCGCATGAAGTCCAAGGTTTTTACAGGAATGCCCGACAGGTCTGAAAAAGCGGCGGCGGTCTCTTTGGCGCGTCCCATTGTTGAAGACCAAACTTCCTCTATGCCTTCGGGCATAAGGCGCTTTGCGGCGGCCTGGGCTTGCAGCTTTCCCTTGGGCGTAAGGCAGTCTAGCTCGTAGTTTGGCTCTCCGTGACGGATGAACATGATTCTCATTTTATGCCGCCTTAGTTTTTGGCCATTCTCTTTCTTGCCGCTCCGGCCGCGCAAAAGATTATGAAGGCCGCCAAGTCCGCCGCGACGATTGTGCTTCCTACAGGCGTTCCCGCCACGATGGAAACCAAAAGGCCTGCGAGCGAGCAGACGACGCTCAAAACGCATGAACAAATTGTCACAGACAAAAAGCTTCTGAATAGCCGCATCGCGCTTAGGGCTGGGAAAATTATCAAGGCGCTTATCAAAAGGCTTCCCACTAAATTCATGGCCAGGACGATTATGACCGCGATGATTACGGCAAGAAGCAGATTGTAGGCGCGCGCGTTTGTTCCCGAAGACGCGGCGAAATCCTCGTCAAAAGTGACGGCGAAAATCTTGTTGTAAAAAAACACAAAGGCGGCTACAACGATTACGGAGAGCGCGGCACAAAGGTAAACCTCGCTCTTTGTCAGCGTCAATATTGACGTGCTTCCAAAAAGGGTGGAACAAACGTCGCCGCTTAAATTGGACGAGGCGGAGAAAATGTTCATCAGCAAGTAGCCAAAGGCCAGCGCGCTGACGCTTATCATGGCGATGGCGGCGTCTCCCTTTATGCGCGTCCTGTTCCCCGCGGCCAAAATCAAGATGGCGCTTAAAACCGTTAGCGGCAAAACCAAAAACATCGTGTTGTTGATTTTAAGAACTGTCGCGATTGAAAGCGCTCCAAAGGCCACGTGCGAAAGTCCGTCTCCGATAAAGGAAAAGCGCTTGAGAACCAGCGTCACCCCCAAAAGCGACGAGCAGAGGGAGATTAAAACGCCGACAATCAAGGCGTAGCGGACGAAAGGAAACGAAAAGTACATTAAAAACTGTTCAATGAATTCTGTCATATTCCGCCTCCGTTTTTGCGGCGGGAAAAATATTCCTCTTTTGTTCCAAAGAAAATGTTGGCGCCGACATGAAGTATGTGGCTGGCGTCGTTGAGCGCCACATTGACGTCGTGGGAAATCATTATGATTGAGATGCCGTCATTTTTGTTGAGGCCTTTCACAAGCCTGTACATTTCTTCGGCGGCGTTGGGGTCAAGGCCTGTAATCGGCTCGTCAAGCAAGAGCATTTTTTGCGTCGCGCAAAGGGCGCGGGCAAGAAGAACTCGCTGCTGCTGGCCTCCGGAAAGTTCCCTGTAGCATCTTTTTGCCAGATGGAGAATGCCCAGCCTCTTCATGTTCTTGAAGGCTGTTTGCTTTTCGGACTTGTTGTAAAAGGGCCTGAATCCGGCGACACCCTGGCATCCCGAAAGGACTATTTCCAAAACGCTGGCCGGAAAGTCGCGCTGGACTTGCGTTTGCTGGGGAAGGTAGCCGATTTGGTTCTTTTCCAAGCCGTCCGAAAAAATTATTTGTCCGTCCAACGCGCGCTGCAGGCCCAAGACTGTCCGCATCAGGGTGCTTTTTCCGCTTCCGTTTTCGCCGACAATGCAAAGGTAGTCGCCGGCGTTCACTTTGAATGACAAATTGCGGACGAGGACATTTTTGTTGTAGCCAAGGGATAGGTTCCGACATTCCAAAAGGGGCATAAATTTGATTATCCAACAAAGTCGGCGCGTTGTCAATAAGAGCCATGCGCGCTAAAATGGCGGAGATGAAATTATTGCTTTGCGCCGCCATCTTCTTTTCTCTTTGCGCAGCCGCGCGCGCCGCCGACGTAAAGTACATCTATTACGACGACGATTTTTTTAAGCAGGACATCGCCGGCCCAAAAAAGGAGAGCGACAAAAAATTAAAGACTGACTTCATTCCTTGGCTGCGCCAGCAGTTTTACGATTCAAGCGAAAAGGAAACGATTGCAAAGCAAATGCTCGCCTTTGACTGGTCGATGCTCGCGCGGGGCTTTAGGCATGGCGGAATAGGGGCGGGGATGAGCTTTGAAAAGCAAATCATTCCCCACCTTTCGGCGAGCGTCTATTTTGGACAAGCCTTTGTCTTTAAGAATTCCGACGGCTGGGGCTGCTACACCTTTTCGCCCGCCGGCTTTGTATACTATTACCCAATCAGCCGACAGTTGCGGAAATTCTACATTTCGACCGGATTTTGCTGGGACTTGATTTTGTATTTTGGCGACGTTCCAGAGAGTGCCAGCGCGTCTTCTTTTTCAATCTATCCGCAGGCGGGCTGGAAGTTTTCATTGCCCTGGCGCTTTTTGCTGGATATTTTCGCGGGCTACAAATTCGCTTTCAACAAGAACGGAGCCTTTTACGGAAATTCCGCCGACATCTTGGGCTTTGGCTTCCAGTGGGGAATCAGCTTTAAGCATTACATGAAAAAGCGCGATTAGCCGGCCAGCTTGTAAAAGCCTGACTGGATTTTTTGCAAGAGCTCCGCTTTTGGCATTGGGCGGCCAAAAAGGTATCCTTGCAGGCGCTGGCAGCCGATTGACTTTAAGAAGTCGTAGGCCTCTTGCGTCTCAACGCCTTCAGAAAGGGTTTGCATTCCGATTTTTTGCGCCAGCGACACGATGCTGGTAATGATAGGCTCAGCCTTTTTGTTTTGCGAAAATTGCGACAGGAAGGCCATGTCGATTTTCATCAAGTCAAAGCTGTAGTCCTTTAGCGCGTTCAAGCCGGAGTAGCCAGAGCCAAAGTCGTCAAGCCAAAGGGAGTTTCCGTTTTTGCGGAAGGCTTCCAAAGAAATCTTTAGCTTTTCGTCGTTGGTCGAAAGAGCGCTTTCCGTTATCTCCACGTGAATGTCGGATTTTGAAAGCCCGTATTTTTTTATGCGGCTGTCAAGCTCTTCCGCGGGTTTGATGAGCTCAAAGTCCAAGCGCGAAAAATTTATCGAGACTGGAACAAAGGGAATCTTTTTTTCAATGCAAGACTTTATGTCGTTGCAGGCGGTTTCCATCACGCTAAGGTCAAGCTTGTGTATCAAATGGTATTCTTCCAGCACGGGGACAAAGGCTGCGGGTGAAAGCATTCCAAATTGCGGATCTTCCCAACGGGCCAGCGCCTCAACTCCGCACAGCTTTCCGTTCTTGGCCAAGACCACAGGCTGGTAAAAGACTTTTATAAAGCCGTTTTCTATCGCTTGGTCGATGTTGTTTATTATGTACTGCTTTTGGTTGAACACTTTGTCCATCTTGGAATCGTATTCAATCAAGTCCTTGCCGTAATGCTTTTTGATTGACTCGCACGCGTATCGCGCGTGGTCGCAGGCTAGGTTCGGCGCGCAGTTTCTTTCCTTAATGCGGTGCGTTCCTACTTTAAGTCCAAGCTGAACCGTGTCCTCGGCCTTGCGTATTTCCTTTTGAACCTTTTTTATTTTTCGGGCAAGGCTGTAGTGTTTTGCCAAAACGACAAAGTGGTCGTCCGAAAAACGCGCCAAGAGTTCGCCGTCAAAAGCGTCGGTTAAAATTTTAGCGATTGACTTTAGGAATTCCGTTCCCGCGACAAAGCCGTATTTTTCATTGTAGTTCTTGAAGTTCTCGACGTCCATAAAGGCAAAGCAATAGTCGTCGATGTTGTTCTTTTGGTCGGCCAAAAAAACCGCGGCCGCCTTGTAGAAAAAGCGCCTGTTTGGAAGTCCTGTCAGGCTGTCGTACAGAGACTGCTTTTCCAAGCGCGCGTTCAGCTTGTTAAGGCGCTCGTCCTTTTGCGCCTCGATTCTTTTTTGGTGGTGCGAAGTGAGGGCGGCCGCGAAAAAGGCCAGCCATGTCGTGAAGGCGTTTATCTTTATGCTTAGGCTAATCGGAATCAGTTTGCTTTGCAAGTAAATGTATGCCAAGAAAACGGCCGTGAGCGAAAAGAATGAAACCAGCGGATGCCAAACCAAAAGGCAGTTTAAGAAAATGATTGTCGTTACGAAAGCGAAAACTTGGCCGCCCCTGTCCTTGCTTGTGTATGAAATGTAGAGGCCGAACAAAACCATCGCGACTGAGAAAAAGGCTTTTATCGCGCGGCCCGCGGCCTTGTTCTTGATTTTTCCTTTTAGGTACAAGACCGAGTATGCCAGCATCACGATGGAAGAGGCGAGAAGCGTGACATAGGCGATTAAGTGGGCGAAGAGCCATTTTTGGCTGTAGCTTTCGGAATCTTGGATTACGCCGCAAAGCATCATTCCAATCATGAAAAGCTCTAGCGCCGCCACTATCGCGCAAACATAAACGCTGGACCTTGCGTTGGCCGTAAAAAGATACTCGCTGACAAAATCGCTGCGCTTGCGGTCCGTTATGTAATTCTTGATTTTAGTGAATAAACTGCTCTCATCGTTCATATTTATTCCATATTACACCTTTTTATTCCAAAACACAAGGAAAAAGAGGCCTTAAAAAACGATCTTCAAATTTTTATCGTAAGGACATTCATGCCGAAAATGCTTTGCCAGCTTGCGCTTTTTGCCAGGCCGTAAATCATTTTTATTCCGACATTCTTGAATTGGTCGCCGGCATCCGCCTTTAGCCTGTCTTCTGGGTTGAACGAAACGCAGTCGTCGCGCAGCCTAAGAATGACATCCTGGTCCTTGTGAACCACGCGGATGGAAACGGAATGCTTTTTTTTGTCTTTGTTAAAGCCATGCGCGACGATGTTTCCAGCCATTTCCTCCAGGGCGAGCGAGGCGACAAAGGAGCTGCGGTTGTCGCAGCAGCGCTCAAGGCAAAAATTATGGACGGATTTTGAAATTTCCACTACGTCGTCCATGCTGTTCACTGTCAAATCCATGCGTTCTATTTCGGGAACGCCAAAGGAGTCGGGCATGACCATAAGCTCTTCCATGTTGCGCGGAAAGCGGCGGTTTCGGACAATGGAATACAAGACGATTGTCGCGAAGACAAAAATTCCGTTCAGAATGTTCGCCGCGTAGACTCCGTTTATGCCCATGCTTGGAACCAGGATGGCGGAGAATCCCGCGACGAACAAAACGCCGTCAAGGAAGGACAAAAGCTGTATGAGGAAATTTTTTCCCGACATTTGCGCGTAGCAGACAAAGTGCTGCAGGATGGAGCCGAGCGCAAGGCAAAGCGGCAACAGCCTAAAGCCCCAGACTGTCATAATGTACACTTGCGAAAAAACGTCTTTGTAAAAAATATGCGCGAGCGGTTTTGCGAAAACGATAATCGCGACGGCGAGCAAATTGTTCACCAAGCAAAATTTTTTGAACATTACGCGCATGACGTCGCTGACCGAAGCGCGGTCTTCCTCTCCAACGCCGACGCTCATTACCATTCTTGAAACGGCTACCATTCCAATTGGAACGCACCAAGCGAGCGTCATCAAAGTGTTCGCCGCGCAAAAGGCGGATATTCCAACCGTTCCCACATAGGCTGAAAGCAAAAAGTTTACGATAAAGCCGCGCAGGGTTTGCCAGCTGTTGGAAAGCGCTCCAGGGTAGCCCACGGCAAAAATTCTTTTTAGTTCTTTAATGTCAATGTCTTTCGCGGAAAATTTTAGGCGGCAATTTTTGCTAAAGAAGTACTGCGCCTCTACAAGGAAGTAAATCCAAGCGCCTAGCGAGGACGCGAGCGAAAGCCCCCAGACGCCCATGCTCATTTTTTGGATGAAGATGAAATTTAGCAAGATATTTGACGCGATGAAAGAAAGGCTGGCGACAGTGTTGCGCCTCATTTTGTTTTCCAGCGACAGAAAGGATGAGAGTTGGCCTCCCATAAAAAAAGGAATCGCTCCGATTGCCTGGCCTGTCAAATAGGTTGCAAAGACTGTCCTTAGCTCTTGGTCTTTTAGAAAAAGGCCCGCGTTGACAAGGCGGCCGGCCAAAAATAGAATCGCCGCGAAAAGGCTTCCGATGAAAAACGAGCTTGCAATGTCCAGCGAAAAAACTCCGCGCATTTTTCCGCTTTCGTTCCTTCCCATGTATTCGCCGCACAAAATCGTGGCGCCTCCCACAAAGGTTAGGTTGACGCAAAAGAGCAACATTTGTATTGGAGCGTAAAGGCCCACGGCGCTCATCGCGCGTATGTCGATGAAGTTGCTGGCGAACAAGGCGGAAATGATTGAATTTAGCGACGCGATCGCGGCGATTAGAATTTGTATTGGCAAAAGCTTGAACATAAGCTTTGCGATTGACTTTTCGTTGGCGGCTTCGGCAGGGCTTCGTTTTTTCATGGCTGCTCCTTAATCCCTTATTATAGCGCGGTTTTGGGAACTTGTGGAAAAAAAAGCCCGCATTCGCGGGCAAAAATTGGGCCATGCGCCTTGCGGCGTTTGTCCTGGCGGAAGTGATTTACGTATAGTTTCTCACTTCGTTACGAAACTATTGGGCCATGCGTCGCATTCGCTCCGCTTGGCCTAGTGGAAGTGATTTAAAATATTTTTGCCCGCATTCGCGGGCAAAAATTGGGCCATACGCCTTGCGGCGTTTGTCCTAGTGGAAGTGATTTACGTATAGTTTCTCACTTCGTTACGAAACTTTTGGGCCATCTAAGATTTGAACTTAGGACCAAAGGATTATGAGTCCTCTGCTCTAACCGCTGAGCTAATGGCCCGAATGAGTCATAATGCTAGCATTTTTTTGAACTTTAGTCAATTGTGGCCGAAGCGCTTTTGTTTATGGAGCGGCGTTCCAATAAGAAAACATAGGCGGCCATAAGGAAAACCCCGACATAGTAAACGCCAAGCGCGATTATATGGTGGAGTCCGTTTTTAATGGCAAGGACAATGTTCAACATAAGCAAAACGTCCGAAAGGCCAAAAATGATTCCGCCCGCGCAAACAAGGGCCGGCCCGCAAAAAGAAAACGCGACCATTGCGCACATAAAGGCGGAATAAACGAAGCCTTCGATTTTTTGCTTGTCGGAAACATTTGCGAAGAAAAACAGCCACACAAAGATGGAAAGGAACATGACGCCCCATAAGACAAATTGGAAGACGCGCGGCTTTTTGCAGCAAAAGAATCCCTTGATAAAAAGCGAATGGCCCACAAGGTACAAGGCGATTGACAAGAGGAAAGTTATGTTTATAACAACGTCCCCGACGCAGCACAAGAAAAGTCCCAAAGTCATAAAAAGGCTTAGTCCGCTTTTGTTTGCTTTCCATGCGAAAAAAGAAAGGCAAAAGGGAATGGCGCTTATAAAGAATTTTATGACATTCATTTGCGCGAGCGTTTCGGGATAAAAATTCAGCAGGAATTCATGGGCGCAAAAAAAGGCAAGAGCGACAAGGCAAGATGCCGTGAAAATTATTTTCTTTGCTTTCATGCCTTGATTTTACTACAGCCCCTTTTTCTTTGCAAGCTTAGGAAGCGCGCGGACAAAATTCACTTATACAGCAAATAGGGCTTTCTGTCCTTTAGGAATTGCTGAACGTCTGGAAGCCAGGTTTCGCGGATTTCTTCCTCGGTCATGCCGCTGTCGATTTGCTCTACAAGCTTGTCGTTTCCCCAAAGCCGCGCGAGGCCGGCCTTTTGGTCAACCATGTTTTTGGCGCCGCCGAATTTCTTTGCAAAGGCGATGAAGTGTCTTAGCGTGAAAATGCCACCGTCAGCATAAAGCGGCTCGCCCGTCAAGTCGAGTCCGTAGCAAGGCTTTCCTTTGTGCTTGGGGTTTGTCGCCATTCCCGGAATGTCGCGCGGAGTGAAAACATATTGGCCAAAGGACTCGTCGGGATATCCGATTGCGCTAAAGGGCTCTTCCGTTCCGCGGCCTTCGCTCACGACCGTCGCCTCGAACAAGCACAAAAACGGATAAAAGCGGACCGCGCGATGGCTTGGCAAATTTGGCGACGGCGGGACGGGAAGAACATAGCGGGTGGCCCGCGTGTAGTTTTTTACAGGGATCACAGTCAGCTTGCATTTCGCTCCGCCTTCAAGCCAGCCCTGTCCGTTAATCATGCGCGCAAGCTCGCCCGCCGTCATTCCGTAGATTGCCGGAATCGGGTCAAGGCTTACGTAAGACTTGTAGCGCTCGTCGCGGATTGGGCCCGCCACGCAGTCGATGTTGGGGTTGGGCCTGTCAAAAATCACAAGCGGAATGTCGTTTTGCGCGCATGCTTCCATGATGTAATGCATCGCGCTTATGTAGGTGTAAAAGCGAGTGCCCACGTCCTGTATGTCGTAGACAAAAACGTCAATGTCCGCCAAAAGTTCGGGCGAGGGCCTTAAGCTTTTTCCGTAAATCGAATAAATCGGAACGCCGGTTTTTTGGTCAACGTCGTTTGCGATTGTCTCTCCGGCCTCGCCCTTTCCCCTAAAGCCGTGCTCGGGCGCGAAGACCTTGACCACGTTTATTTTTTTGGAAAGCAAAAAGTCCAAGTCGTGGACCGCGCCGCCGTCCGCGTTTATGTCCGCGTTTGGAATTATAGAAGTTGCGTTTGCTGCAAGGGCGACGCGCTTGTTTTGCAAAAGCTTTTTGTATTTGTCAAAGCGCGCGGCTCCGACAATGACTTTTTCTTGCGCGAAGAGTGAAGCGCAAGAGAGCGCCAAAAGCGCGGCGCAAATTATGGTCTTTAATGGCCTTAACGCTTCCCTTGTCGCGAAAATTTTTGGCAAGCCTAAAAGGTCGTCGGCGGCTTTTTTGGTCTTGCATTCAATTGTTGTTTTATTGTCGTTCCGCTTAAAAATCATTTCATCATTTCCTTAATCTTTTCAATTTCCGCAGCGTCGCGCGTTGGGGCAAGAAGCGCCGCCGCCTCTTTGGCCAAGCGCGCCGCTTGGTCGGAGCCGTCGGCTTTGGCGCGGCGGACAAAGACTTCCAAAATTGAGTAGGCGGCGCGGACAATTGGATGCGCGCTGTCGGTGACCGGCTCTCCGCTTTTAAGCCGTTCCGCTTTCACAAGACGGAACTTGTCGCGGACCATGTCGGCCAAAAGCAAAAGCCGCACGTTCTTTTTGTCCGTTCCGTTCCCCATTCCCTCGTAAAGCAGGGCGGGAACAAAGCCCGGCGCCGCCGCGGTAAAATACGAGCCTTCAAACTCGTAGGCGTTATCTTGGCGGTAGGGCGTGTTTCGCTTGCTGGTAAAGTAGGCGAGCGCGAGCTTTTCTTCCGGGTCAAGCATGACTAGCGTTCCTGTCCAGCCGTTGTGGCCGACTGTGGCGCGGCTCGCGCTTTGGCTAAAGTTCCACGAGCGGCGGTCGTCGCCCTGATGGTACCAGCCGATTGCCCAGTTGGCACGGTCCCTGTCTTGCGGCGAAAAGAAGGAGTCCAAAACGTCCTTGTCAAAAAATTTATTCTGTCCGTAGCCGCCGTAAAAAAGAGTTGACAAAAGTTTTAGCGCGTCGCTTGCCGTGGTGAAAAGCCCCGCGTGGCCGGAGACGCCCGCCATTGAATAGTAGGCCGTCTCGTCGTGAACTTCTCCTTGGATTGTGTCGCTTCGTCCAGCGAAGTCAAGCAAGGTTCCGCCGCGAGTGTTTCCGCGAAGTTCCGTGGCCGCGCAGTCGCTTTTTGAAAATCCGTTTTGGAGCGGATTGAAAGCCGTCCGCGTTAAGTCCAGCGGCTCCCAAAAAGTTTTTTTGCAAAAGTCGTCAAGCTTTTCGCCTGTAATCTGTTCCACCACAAAGCCCAAAATCATGTAGTCCGCGTCGGAATACAAAACGCGCTTTCCAGGCTCGTAAAGAAGCGGCGTTTTGCAAATAGCCTCAAAGGTTTTCGCCCGCGTCTCTTGGTTGGCGCCGCATCCCGCGTAAAGCTTGTTCTTTGGAGTTTGGTTTTCTTTTTCGCGGCCTTGCGTCGTTGAGTTGAAGTTTTTGTTGTAGTAGGCTGGGCCCGCTGGAAAGCCCGCCGTGTGGCAGGCCACGTCGCGTACGGTGAGGGCGGCCTTCCATTTTTTGTTTTGGCCGAGCGAGGCGCCGCTACCGTTTTTGTATTTTATGTTGATTGTCTTTTTGTAAAAGTCGTCGCCAAGAACGTCCGCGATTTTTGTGTCGAGCGAGAGCTTTTTTTGCGAGACCAAAAATTCTATCGCCATGTTGGCGGCGAGCGTTTTTGCGCAGGAGGCTATGTCGAACATCGTGTCGTCCGTGATTTTTTCGCGCTCGTTTTGCGGGAGCGGATTTCCGTCCGTGTCGTAGGAATTGATGAAGCCCCAAGAATTTTTGTAAAGAAGGCGGCCGTTTTTTGCGATTGCAAGCTGCGCGCAAGGAAAGCCGTGCTCGATGTCGGATTGGATGATTTGTGAGACAAGATCGAGCGCGTCGGAATCGATCGCGCTTTGTCCGCCGCCTTCTTCCAGCAACACAGGGTAGGGAATGTAAACCTTGACCTTGGCGGAATCGCTCACTGACGAAGAAACATCGCCAGAACCAGGATTGCTCACTGACCGAGAAGCGGCGGCCCTCGCGCGAATGTCAGCCGCTTGCAAAATGTTTTTTCCGTTGCGCGCGATTTTTGAAATGTCAATCTTGTATGAGCGGCCGCCGACAAACGCGGACGTGTCAACGCGCTCTTGGTTTACAAAAAGCGAAAAGGCCGCGACGTCCCTTCCAACTTGAACAAAAACAGAGCCCTGGCCTTCAAAAAAATCAAAGGCGTACAAGCTGTTGGGCGCGAGCGTGTCCTCAACCTCGCCAAATCGGTCGGGAAACGAAAGTTCCGCCTGCCACTGAGCGTCCTCCGGAAGTGCGGATTCTTCTATCTTAAAGGGCGGCTCTTTGTCTTTTGTTTTTTGCGCGAATGAGTTTTGTGTTTGCGCGAACATTAATGCCGCCGCAAGGGCTAGGCCTGCGAGTTTTTTTGTTTTGCGTTCATTTTTTGTAATAAACATCATTCTGTTATTTTAACAGAGCGCGGCGGTTTTTGCTAGCGGGAATTGCGGCGTTTGGCAAAGAATGCGCTTGGCAAATATTCTTCCTTCCCTTTAGTTGAAAAAAAATCCCTTTTGATGTAATATCCTAAAAAGACCTTGGCTTTTCTTATAAGTTGATGAACAAAAAATATAAACCGACAAAAAATCTTCTTTTTCTAACCTTGTTGAGTTTGCTTTGCGCGACGCTGAATGTCATTGCTTCCATTGCGGCTGGCGAAACGCATTTCCCGCTTTATATGGACAGTTTTGCAACTATTGCAATTGCGGCGCTTGGCGGACTTGCGCCGTCGATTGTGGTCGCGATTCTTACAAACGGCTCGCTTTTTTTGCTTGGACGGCTCAAGTTGATTTTTATGCTTTGCCAGTTGATGACGGCTGTTGGCTCTTGGGCGGTTTTTAAGCTTGCGCGAAAGAGAGACGAAGAAAAACTTTCGCTTGACTTTTTTATGCTTGCAGGAATTTTAAGCGCGTGCACCAATGGCTTTTTTGGCTCGCTTTTTGCGGCTTACTATCATTACAACCTTACTGCGATTGAGCAGGGAATTTTCTTTGTCACGAAAAATGTTATTGCGGCAAACCTTACGGGCGGTTTTTTGCTAAACCTTGTTGACAAGGCGATCGCGTCTTTTATCGCATACGGGATGTACTTGTTCGTAAGAACGTCCGACCGCCGTTTGCCAGCGGAGACGCCCAGATTAAAAATCAAGCCTGAACATATATATTTGATGATTTCTTTTTTTGTATTGTGCGTGTCGTTTGCGTTCAAAAAAAATGCGGACGATAAATTCTCTAGGTTGTACGAAACGGCTGTGATGGATGCGCGGTATGAGGAAATACAAGAAATTCATGCGCAAGAAAGATTCATAAACAAGGGATTTGATTCAGTTTTGTACGCGTCATTTTTGCTTGCGGCGATTTCAGGTTTTATAATGCATGTAAAATTAAGCAGGCAGAAAAGCCAGATTCAAATAATCAAGGCTCGCGATGAAACTCAAAAAGAATTTTCGCGAGATTTACATGACGGAATCATTCAGTCGCTTTCAGTTTTAAGAATCTGCCTCTCGCAAAACGAAAGCGGCAGGGCGCTTTTGATTGCGGATGAGGCTGTTAAAGAGGCCCGCGAACTTTTGGGACTTTCGAGGCTTGATTTGTCTTTCGATTTTAAGACGATTGTCAGACAATGCGCGAAGGTTTTTGAAGAGACTTATAAAATTAAGCCTAATGTTTATGAAGCGAGCGAGTTTGCGGACGGTTTTTCTTACGCCGCAAAGTATGAGATGCTGAAAATTCTGCAGGAGGCGTTGCGGAATGCGGCAAAACACAGCGGGGCGACGGAAATAGAAATCAGGATGATTGACACGACGGACAATTTTATCTTTTCTGTGACCGACAATGGTTGCGGTTTTGCGGATAAGTCGGATAAGACGGCGGATGAAAAGATGGCGGGCGAAGAGTCGCAAAATTCCGCAACTCACGCTGGATTGAAGATTATGGAAGAAAGGGCGGAGGCATTAGGTGGAAAACTTAATGTAAAATCTGATCAAAACGGCGCAAGCGTAAGATTGATAATTCCGATAAAAAAATAGGGGCTGAAAAATGAAAGTGCTTTTTATTGATGACCACAATATGTTGCGTGAAAGTCTTTCTCTTGCCTTGCAAAACCAAATCATGGATTTTGAGTTTTTGCAAGCCTCCAGCGGCAAAGAGGCAGAAGCCGCGCTTCTAAAAAACGCTGACTGTTCTGTTCTTCTTTTGGACTTGCGGATTGGAAACGAAAACGGACTTTCGCTTTTGGCGGGTTTGCGGAAAATTAGGGGCGACATACGGACTCTTGTTTGCACGGCGTTTTGCGAGCCGCTTGTTGTTGAAAATGCTATGAAAATGAATATTCAGGGGTTCATTTCAAAAACTTCTGATCTTTCTGAAATTGCAACAGCCTTAAGAACGGTCGCGCAAGGCAAGGAGTATTTTTGCGCGGAAGCTGTTTCTGTGATGAAGGCAAATTATGCTAAAATAGCGACCGGACTGGCCGACAGTTCCGACCGTACGACAGAACTGTTCGCAAAGTATAAAACGCTTTCAAAAAAAGAGCGCGAAATTTTTGAACTGCTTTCAAAAAAAGTTGATCCGGCTGATATTGCCGCTAAGTTAGGAAAGTCCATAAAAACTGTGGAAAACCAGCGAACGGCAATTTATGCAAAGATGAATATTCATGACAGACTTGAAATCGTTGAAGCCGGGAAGATTTTGGGCGTTTCAGAAATCTAACCCGGCTTTTTAAGAGTTACTTTAACTTGTCAAATTTCTTTTGGAAGAAGTCTGCTTCCGCGCTTGCTCCGCTTGAATTTAACTTCATGATTCCAAATTCCAGTTTTTCTTTGATCGCATTGTATAAAGCTTTTTGATCCGGAGTCTTAAATCTTGGCAGTGAAGAAATTTGCGTAAAAAGATTTTGAATCTGGTTTTGCAAGCCTTCGCTTGTAGTTTCAAATTTAAGGTTTACAATTTCTTCTGTTTTCGCTTTGTTTTCTTTTTTCTGATTCAGCACAGACTTCATTTCGTCGCCAGCGGAAGAAAAGACAGAGCCAAACATGCTTCCCAATCCGCCCATTCCGCCGCCAGATTCTTGAACGCTTGAATTTCCGTCGGAGCTTTCTGGATTGGAAGATCCGCCTCCATTTTTAGAATTTTCATATGCCAATTTGCATGCTTTGCTGCAAAAGTTCCGCTTTCCGGCAAGCCTTGCGATGCCTCCGATTGCTTTTATGCCGATTCCAAGTCCCATTGCGTCCGCAAAAGCGTTTCCAGCGTCTCTATCAACTGAAAACATCGGTTTATAGCTTCTTCCGCACCAATCACAAGTTTTGTAAGCCATATTAAAGAGCCTCCTTATATTATGTATTTGCATTTTACTGTTTTGTCTTTTTTATGTATTGAACTTTGTAACTCAAAATTTTTGGGAATTTTTCTCAAAAATTGATGAGGCCAATTTGTCAATAAAGAGGACGCGATATTGCTTTGCATGCCGCGCCTTCAGTTGAAAAAAAATCCCTTTTGCTTTATCATCGTTCAGAATGAATTACAACGACTCGTCGATAAAAATATTTTTCAGCTACTACAAGCCGCACATCGCGATTTTCGCGGCGGACATGGTTTGCGCGTTTTTCATCGCGGCCATAAACGTAAGCTTTCCGATTTTGACCCGCTATCTTTTAAACACCTTGATTCCGCAAGGCGCCTTTAAGCTTTTTTATTGCTTCATGGCCGCCGCCCTTGGAATGTATGTCCTGCGCTGGGGCTTTGTTTGGTTCGTCAACTATTGGGGCCATTACTTTGGCGTCAAGGTTGAGACCGACATGCGGCGCGACGTTTTTGCAAAGCTGCAGGAGCAGAGCTTTTCGTTTTTTGACACGCATCTTACCGGCCACCTTATGAGCCGCGCCACAAGCGACCTTTTTGAAATCACAGAGCTGGCTCACCACGGGCCTGAGGACGTGATGGTTTCGCTCCTCACTCTTGTCGGAAGCTTTGTCCTGCTTTTGAGAATTCGCTGGGAGCTTGCGATAGTCGTCTTTGTCTTTTTGCTCGCGACTATTTTCATCACGGCGGTCAACCGCAGGCGCCTTTCCGACTCTTCGCGTGTCGTAAAAGAAAAGACCTCGTCGATAAACGCGGCTTTGGAAAACTCGCTTACAGGAATCAGGGTGACGCAGAGCTTTACGGCGGAAGATTTGGAAATCCAAAAATTCAAGCAAAGCAACGAGCGCTACAAGGAAAGCAAAAAAGTTTTTTACAAGGCCATGTCAACCTTCCACGCCAACGTTGAATTTTTAATCGCGCTTCTTTCTGTCCTGGTCATCGCGCTTGGCGGATATTTTATAATGAAAGGCAAGATGACGCTTCCTGACTTGATAGCTGCCAATCTTTTTGTGGCGGCCTTTAGCGCTCCGATTGGAAAACTGATTTTCTTTGTGGAACAGTACACTACCGGCATGGCGGGCTTTAAGCGCTTTTTGGAAATCATGCGCATGGACACTTCGATAAAAGAAGAGCCAGACGCGGTGGAACTTTTGAGCGCCCGCGGAAACATTTCGTTTAAAGACGTATGCTTTTCCTACAACAAAAACGTCAGCGTTTTGGAAAACGTCAATTTGGAAATCAAGGCCGGCGAGCACTTTGCGCTTGTAGGCGAAAGCGGCGGCGGAAAGACTACGATTTGCAATTTGCTTCCGCGCTTTTACGAAGCCACAAGCGGAAGCGTTTTGCTTGACGGAATCGACATAAAAAAAATAAAGCTTCAAAGCCTGCGGAAGCAAATCGGCCTTGTCCAGCAGGACGTATTTTTGTTCGCTGGAACTGTCCGCGAGAACATCGCCTACGGAAACCCAAACGCGACTGAGGACGAAATAATCCTTGCCGCAAAGCGCGCGGAGATCCACGACGACATTCTAAAAATGCCCGACGGCTACGACACGCTTGTTGGCGAGCGCGGCCTTAAGCTTTCTGGCGGCCAAAAACAGCGAGTCTCAATCGCGCGCTGCTTCCTAAAAAATCCGCCTATACTGATTCTTGACGAGGCGACAAGCGCGCTTGACTCCGCGACAGAAATGAAAATCCAAAAAGCCTTTGACGAGCTTTCAAAAGGCCGCACAACGCTTGTAATCGCGCACAGGCTTTCAACAATAAAAAACGCGGACAGCATCGCCGTAGTCGACGGAAAGGGCGTCGTAGAATGCGGAAGCCACGACGAGCTTTTGGCGCTTGGAAAAAAGTACGCCGCGCTTTGGAACACGCAGGCGGCCGTTAGATGACGCGGCTTGACCTTTTGCCAAACGGCTATAAAATTTTCCAAGACCCCGCCGCCTTTTGCTTTGGAGCGGACGCGCGGCTTTTGTGCGCCTTTTCAAAAATAAAAAAAGGCCAAAGCGTCATCGACCTTGGAACGGGGAACGGAATCATTCCGCTTTTGCTGCATAAAAAATCCTTGGCCCTGCGCTCAAGCCACGCCGCCGGCCCTTGCCGCTTTACAGGGCTTGAAATCCAAGAGGCTGCCGTCCGCTTTGCAAAAAAAAGCGTCGCGGCAAACGCCTTGGAAGCTGACGTAGAAATAATTCGCGGCGACATTAGGCATGTAGACGACTTATTCCAGCCGCAATCCTTTGACGTTGTCGTTTGCAATCCGCCTTACATGAAAGTCCAAGGCTCCACCCAAAACGAGTCGGAAGCCAAGCGAATCGCGCGCCACGAAATTATGTGCGGCCTAAAGGACGTCGCGGCGGCGGCCTCCTATCTATTAAAGTCAAACGGAAGTTTTTTTATGGTTCACAGGCCGCGCCGCTTGCAAGAAATTTTTGAGGCCTTTGCCGCCTGTAAATTGACGGCCTGCCGCGCGCGGCTGGTCTATCCCGCCGCTGACAAAGCGCCCGAAATGGTTTTGCTGGAAGCGCGCAAAAACCGCGCCAAAGAGTTGAAGTTTGAGCCGCCTTTAATTATGTACGAGGGGCGCGACTACACAAAAGAATTTTTGGATTATGTTTTGGACTGACGATGCGGCGGGGCGGCTTGACCGCGCTTGGGGTGTCGTTCGCGCTGGCGTCCGCTTGCGCGGCCTTTGATTTTTGCGCTATGTCCGTTCGTTCTTTAGGCAAGAGGAACAGCCGACAATCATCACGTGTTTTTTTCCTTGCGTCTTGTTAAAAAGGCGGGCCACCAAGTGTCCGTCTGGCCCAACGGATTTTCCGCACACAGGGCAAAGGCGCTTGACTCCGCTCTCGCAAACTGGATAGCAGTGAGGGCAGCCGGAAATCACGCAGCGTTGGTCGGGAACGTTCATCGGCCTAAAAACTTTGCTGTAGATGTTTTGGCCTTTTTGCAAGCCGGAGCCGCACATAGGGCAGTTGACTAGCGCCGGCTTTTGCCTTTGCGCTTCGTCCGTTTTTGAGCCAGCCTTCCGTTTTGAAAAGGCAAAGTACGAAAGCGCCGCGATGAGGATTGCGATTCCTGCTAACAAAAAAATGAATTCCATTAAGTTGATTTTAGCGCGCCGTTTTGCGCAAGGCAAGCCTTGGCGCAAGACCAAAATCAAGACCAGTCGCAAGACCAAAATTGGGACGGTTAGTGGACGCTAATCTTTTTTTATGTTATATTTAAAAACATGGAACAGTATCGCGTTACAGGAATGTCTTGCGCCGCCTGCGCCGCGCGCGTGGAGAAGGCCGTTAAAAAAGTCGAGGGCGTCTCTTCGTGCGCCGTGAACCTTTTGACAAATTCCATGGGCGTGGAAGGAACGGCCGATTCCCAAAAAGTGGTGGAGGCTGTCGTCGCGGCGGGCTACGGGGCGGAATTGAAGCGCTCCGGCGGAACCGCTTCCGCCCCCGGCGGAATGCTGGCAGGCTCAAAAAACGCCGCGCGGGAATCTGACGAACTTTCCGACACGCAAAGCCCCGCGCTCTTAAAGCGCCTTTGTTTTTCGCTCGCGTTTTTGCTTCCGTTGATGTATCTTTCTATGGGCCGCGCGATGCTGGGTTTTCCGCTCCCAAAATTCTTGGAGCAAAACCCGCTTGCGATAGGGCTTGCGCAAATGCTTTTGTCCGCGGCCGTTCTTGTCATAAACCAAAAATTTTTTACAGGCGGAATCGGCTCGCTTTTTCGCGGCGGCCCCAACATGGACAGCCTTGTCGCGCTCGGAAGCGGAGCCAGCTTTGTTTACAGCGCCGCCGTTTTGTTCAAGATGACCGCCGTGGCCGCAAGCCCACATTCGGCGCTTGGCGGACAAGCGGCCCATGAGCTTTTGCATGACCTTTACTTTGAAGGCGCCGCGATGATTCTTGCCTTGATAACGGTCGGAAAGCTGCTGGAAGCCCGTTCCAAAGGAAAGACTACAAACGCGCTGAAGGCCTTGATGAAGCTTTCGCCAAAAGTCGCGACGCTAGTCCGCGACGGAACGGAGATTACCGTTCCAATAGAAGAAGTCAATGCCGGGGACGTTTTTGTAGTCCGTCCCGGTCAGAGCCTTCCTGTTGACGGAATTGTTTTGGAAGGAAGCGGAGCGGTTGACGAGTCTGCCTTGACAGGCGAAAGCCTTGCTGTTGACAAAAAGGCGGGCGACAAAGTCACTGGCGGAACCTTGAACCAAGCGGGCTTTTTAAAGTGCCGGGCGACTAGGGTAGGCCAGGACACGACGATAAGCCAAATAATAAAAATGGTCGAAGGCGCGGCGGCGACAAAGGCTCCGGCGCAAAAAATCGCCGACAAAGTTTCGGGCGTGTTTGTGCCTGCGGTAATCGCGATTGCGGCGGCGACTCTTTTTGCGTGGCTTTTTGCGGGAAAAGATTTTGGATTTTCGCTTGCGCGCGCGATTAGCGTTTTGGTCATAAGCTGCCCTTGCGCGTTGGGCTTGGCCACGCCGGTCGCGATTATGGTGGCGAGCGGAGTCGCGGCAAAAAACGGAATCCTCTTTAAGACCGCCGCCGCTTTGGAAGAGGCCGGAAAGATAAAGGTCGCCGCTTTGGACAAGACCGGAACTATAACCCAAGGACATCCGCGCGTGACCGACATCTTTTGCGCCCAAGGCGTTGGCGAGCGCGAATTGCTTGAGGCCGCGCTTGACGTTGAGCAAAAGAGCGAGCATCCTCTTTCTAAGGCGATTCTTGAGCGCGCAAAGGAATCGGGCCTAGCCGCGCGGCCTGTCACAAACTTTACGGCGCTGGCCGGCCACGGCGTAAAGGCGCTTTCGTCTGACGGCCAAGAATTGCTTGCCGGAAGCGTCGCTTTTGTGACGGAACTTTTGCAAGACCAAAATTCCGCCGCGAACGAAAATTGCCCGCAAGGCCAAGAAGGCGGCGCGGCAACTATTGGGCTGTCAGAAAATTCCGCCGCGACAAAGGCCGCCCAAGAATTTTCGGCGCAAGGAAAAACGCCGCTTGCCTTCGCGCGCGGAAAAAAGCTTCTTGGCGTAATCGCGGTTTCCGACACCATAAAAGAAGACTCGGCCGCGGCTATCGGACAGCTCCGCTCGCTTGGAATAAAAACCGTCATGCTTACAGGCGACAACCAAAAGACCGCCGACTATCTGGCGCGTTTGGCCGGCGTTGACCAAACGCTCGCGGGCCTCCTTCCCGGCCAAAAGGCGGCGGCGATTGAAAGCCTAAAAAAAGAAGGCAAGGTCGCGATGGTTGGCGACGGAATAAACGACGCGGTCGCCCTTACCGCCGCCGACGTTGGAATCGCCATCGGCGCCGGAACGGACGTTGCGATTGACGCGGCGGACATCGTTCTTGCAAAAAATTCTTTGAGCGGCGTCGCCACTGCAATCCGCCTAAGCCGCGCCGCCTTGCGCAACATAAAGCAAAATTTGTTCTGGGCCTTTTTTTACAACGCGCTTGGAATTCCTTTGGCGGCCGGCGCTTGGATTTGGCTTTTGGGCTGGAAGCTTAACCCGATGTTCGGCGCGGCGGCGATGAGCCTTTCGAGCTTTTGCGTCGTCACAAACGCGCTGCGCCTTAACTTTTTTAAAACGGACAGCCGCAATGCCGGCAAGGAGAAAAATATGAAGAAGACAATCAAAATCGAAGGCTTGATGTGCAGCCATTGCGACGCCCGCGTCAAGAAGGCGCTGGAAGCCGTTCCCGGAGTCGCTTCGGCAAACGCCGACCACGAAAAAGGCCAGGCCGTAGTCGAGCTTTCCGCCGACGTTGGAGACGACGCGCTCAAAGCCGCCGTAGAGGCGCAAGACTACAAAGTTTTGGGCATTGATTAAGTTCCGAAAAAAAAATATGAAAGTAGAACTCAAAAAAATCACGCAAGAAAGCAAGGCGGATTTTGTCGCGCTCTGCAATTCCGTTGACAGAAAATATTTGTCCGACCGCCTTCCGCATCCCTACACGGAAAAAGACGCGGACTGGTGGATAGACATGCTTTCAAAAAACGACGGAAAAGAGGGCGTGTGGCGCGCGGTTTACGCCGACGGAAAATTGGTCGGACAAATTTCCGTCGAAAAAGACCAAAAGTATCGGGGCGACGCCGAGATCGGCTATTTTCTTGCGACCGATTTTTGGTCCAAGGGAATCATGACCCAAGCCGCCCGCCTTATTTGCGAGCTTGCCTTTGAACAGTTGGACATAATCCGAATCACAGGACTCTACTGCGAGCCAAACGCCGCCTCCGGCCGCGTGATGGAAAAAGCCGGCTTTAAGCGCGAAGGAAAAAAGTTGAACGGCTTTGTAAAGGGCGGCGCTGTTTACAACCTTTGCGTTATGGGCTTGTTGAAGGGGGAATAAAAAAAGGCTTGCCTTTCGGCAAGCCTAAAAGGAGTCTAGCGGAATCGAACCGCTGCATAGAGGTTTTGCAGACCTGCCCCTTACCACTTGGGTAAGACTCCATAATGTTCTTGCACTATATCAAAACAAGCCGCATTTGTCAAGTGGGCTTTCTAATTGGAGCGAGTCTTTTCTATTATCTCCACGATTTGCTTTGTTTCTTCTTCGCTGGCGGTTTGGATTGTGATTTTCTTTCCGTCAACAAGGACGATTTCCAAGTACTGGCCTTCTTTGACTTCCTTGATTTTGCTCCACTCGATGTAGGAACCGCCGGCGATAAGCGCGTTTTTGTAAATGCCGGTGTTGACGGAGCAAGCGTCTTCCTTGCAAACGATAAAAACGGCCAAGGCGCAAATCGCGCAAACCAAAATAAAAAAGTAGGCGCCGTAGTCAACCAAAAAGGCAAAGGCCAACACGCAAGGGATTGCAAAAAGCGTCATCATCGCTTTGGATTTGGCGGGCTTTGTAAGTTCGTAAAGAAGGTCGCCGGCCTTTTGCAAAACCTTCGCGCGGCGCGCTTTTTGGGTGAAAAGCATGATTGAATAAAAGGCTGTCGTCGCCGCGAGGCAGGCCAACTGAACGATTGTTTTTGTTTCCATATATTACTCCTTTTGTTCTATCCAAGTTTTTAGCGCTTTTTTTGCCGAGTCAAAGGCCAGCGGCAAACTGTCGATGTCCGCTTGGCTCGCGACTTTTTTTAGGCAAACGCCGCTCACTTCCTTTGCGTCGGCGGCCAAGTTTTGCAATAGGCCGTCCGCCTGTTCTTGTGAGACGCGCGCCTCAAAGAACAAGTCGCAAGTTTTGTAAACAAAGTTTTTGTAAGGATAAGTGTTGGGAAAGCTTGCCACGTATTTTATGTCTTGAACTTTGACGCCGATTTCTTCAAAGCATTCGCGCTTGGCCGCCGATTCCGCCGACTCGTCGGGGTTGCAAAAGCCGCCGGGCAAGGCCAAAAAGCCTTTGCGCGGCTCCTTGGCGCGCGTCTCGAACAAAACGTCTCCGGCGGGCGAACAAATTATGAGGGCGACGGCGGCGGCAACGTTGCAGTAAAGGTCAAAGCCGCAGTCGGGGCAAGTCCATTTTTTATTTTGAACGAATTGAATTTTTTTTGAGCCGCATTCCGGGCAAAGCGCAAAGTCGTTACTCATCGCCTTCTTCCGAGTCGGCGTTTGTCCGTACGCGAACATAACGGGCAAGCAACTTTAGCTCCTCGTCCAATTTGCGCGCGTCGCCGTCCACCAAAATTTTATCGATGCAAGAGCTGACTTTGGTTATTTGCTGCTGCAAGGCTTGCTCGAATTTTCCGGCGCGGACAGAAACGCTGGGCTCGATTTTTTTTGCGTCGGAAAAATATTGGTGAATCAATTTTTCCTGCTCTGGGAATTTTTCTTCCAAGTTCTTGGCCTTTTGGTCCAGCGCTCCAAAGGCGTTGATTATGTTCAACATAGACTCTTGGGCGGCCTTTAGGCTTTCGGGCGACGTTCTTTTTGAGGACTTGAACTTGTTCAGAAAAAGTTTAAAAACTGATTCGGCCATAAAAAATCCCGTCGCTTTTCAACCGTTCAACTTAAACGTTGAACTTAAAGAACAAAACGTCTCCGTCCTTTACGATGTAGTCTTTTCCTTCCTGGCGGTATTTACCGGCTTCCTTGATTTTTGCTTCGGTTCCGTATTGGCGGAGGTCGTCAATCGTGTAGGCCTCTGCCTTAATGAAGCCTTTTTCAAAGTCGGTGTGGATTACGCCGGCCGCCTTGGGAGCGGTGTCGCCCGCGTGAATCGTCCAGGCGCGGCACTCGTCGGGGCCGCCGGTAAAGAAGGTGGCCAAGCCCATAAGCTTGTAGGTCTGGCGCGCCAAAACGTTGAGGCCCGATTCTTTCAATCCAACCGCGTCCATGAATTCCTTGCGGTCGGCTTCTTCCTTTATGTCGCTAAGTTCCGCCTCAAACTTTCCGCAAATTACGACAACTTGGCTTCCTTCGTCCGCCGCGATTTTCTTCACGACTTCGACGTACTTGTTTGTTCCTTCGGCGATTGAGTCTTCGTCAACGTTGCAAACATAAAGCGTGGGCTTTAGCGTCAAAAGGTGCATGTCGTAGAGGGCCAGCTTTTCGTCGTCGGTAAGGTCGGCGACGCGTGCCGGAGTTCCGTTCTGCAAGAGGGGCTTGATTTTCGCCACGCCGCTTGTCCAGGGCGCGAGCTTTTTTTCTTCCTCTTTTCCGAGGGCGCGGATTGACTTGGTGACTTTTTCTTGGCGCTTGGCGATTGTGTCCAAGTCGGCCAAGGCGAGTTCCATGTTGATTGTGAGGATGTCGCTTTCGGGATCGACGGCCGCCTCAACCTTGGCGTCGTCGCGGACGTGCATGATGTCGGGGTCGTCAAAGCAGCGGACTACGTGCGCGATTACGCTTGTTTCGCGGATGTTGGCCAGGAACTGGTTTCCAAGGCCTTCGCCTTGCGACGCTCCCTTAATGAGGCCGGCGATGTCAACGAATTTTACGGTGGCCGGAGTTTTCTTTTTGGGTTGGAAAACGCTCGCGATAAAGTCCAAGCGCTCGTCGGGCAAGTCTACGATTCCGATGTTGGGGTCGATTGTGCAAAAGGGAAAGTTTTCCGCCGCGGCGGGAGCGGCAGTCAGTGCCGAAAAAATAGTGGACTTTCCAACGTTCGGAAGTCCAACGATACCACATTCCAAAGACATAGCAGTTCCTTATAAAAAAATGATGAATTATTATAGATGAAAAGTGGCGTTTGCGCAAGAACTTACGCCGGGGCGTTTTCTTTTAGAGCTTCAAGAACCAAGTCCAAGGGGGCGCCCATGTCGTTGGCGGCTGTTTCTGGAGACGCATTGTATTTATGCACAAGCGTAACCGCGTTTTCCACGGCTTTTTCTTGGCGGCCGTCTTCGCGCCAGCCGCGAATCGCGCTTTCCTCGTCAAATTCCGTCAAACACATTGCGATTATCTCCTCTTTTTGCTCGTGGACTAAGCCTTCCAAGAACTTTTCTTTGATTGCCCAATCAACGGCTTCGCGCACGGCTTGCCCGATTTCCATGCCGTTCTTTTTGTTGTCTGAAATTCGACCGACAAGCCTGACGTAATCATACAGCGACTTGCATTTTTTGACAAGACTTTCGTTGGCTCCTTGGTTGATGTTTATCACGTCCGCCGTCCACTCAAAGTCGCCGCTTTCATCTTTTATTTCAAAAGCGTCCGACAGGCGTAGTTTGTAGCGTTCCGCTCTTTTTGTGTCTCCGTTGTAAAAGACGATGAAGCGGGGATTTGGAATTTTTATGAGCGACGACTGGTGCAAATTCAAGTTCTTTTTTGCGATGTGCTTATGGTAAAGCTGAGCAAAGTAAAACAATCCTCGAAGCGGCATGTTTGAGTTGGTTTCGCTTTGTTGCTCGTAAAGCGTCATTTGACCGTCAACCAAAAACGACACGTCGTTATACATTTTAATATAAATAACGTTTTCGATTGTGTTCAGTTCAAGCGCGTTTGGGTCTGTGTAATTTGTGCCGTTCAGGACGTTGTACAAGTCCAGCCGCCAGCGTTTGCTGCGTTCGTTGTCCTTTCCAAAAATAGCGATGAAGAGTCTGTCGCGGTACTTGGGCTGCGGTTGGCCTTCAATAGCGTTCTGCGTTTCGTTCATTGCGAAATCTCCTTATAGTTTTTCTTTACTATAAGGTATAAATTTTATTCAAAAATTTAGCGAAAATTTTAAAAAAAATGAAAAATTTTTTACGCGATTTTTAATTAAAGGCTATACGTTTGTTTTTGGGCGCCCCGCCGTTCCTTCCTACAGCAGCCTTTCCATCGGCTTACCGACAATGGAAATCGCAGGGCCCAGCAATAGCGACATGGCGATTGAGCCGACGACGGAACCTTGGATGCCGCCGCAGAGGATGCCCGCGATGACGCCGGCCAAGACCGCCGACAAGTCAAAAATTATTCTTATCACAAAAAATGGAACCTTTGGAATCCAGCCGCTAATGATGACCGGCGTCGCGTCGTAGGGGGCCACGCCCATGCGAGCGTTCATGTAAATCGCGGCTACGGCCACAAAGAGCAAAAGGCAGACTGAAAATGTCGCGAGGCGCGCGGCGAAGGTTCCCTCTTGAATGAATTGCGCGAAGCCTATGTTCCGCCAAAGCCAGCGGCAAAAATCCACGACGTAGCCAATCAAAAACATGTTGGCCAAGGTTCCAAAGCCTATCATTTGCGCTCCGAATGCGAAAGTGAAAATTAGCATGATTCCGTAGACAAGGACTTGCGTGTTGCCTAAGCCCCAGCCCAGAGCGGCGGCGATGTTCAAGTTCATAAAGCTTGCCGGGTCGGTTCCCCAGCCGATTTCAACCAAGACAGAAACATAGACGCCCATCAAAATCACGGCGGGCAGCATGAAGGCCAGCCGCTTTGCGAAGTTTGGAACGATGAATTGATTGAAGGAAAATTTCATGCCTTGCATTTTAATGGGCTTTCGCCGCTTTTTCAACAGTGCGCCTTGATTGCCCGCGCTCGCAAGAGCGCAGTTGAATAAATTTCCTATAGCAAAATAGAGCGTAGCGAAATACCGGACGTAGTGACTAAAAGCAAAATCTTTTGTATAATTTTTGAAAAAGACGCGAGGCCCTACGGCAGGCCGCAATAAGGAGCAAAAAGTGAAATACGGTTATTTTGACGATGAAAAAAGAGAGTATGTGATTACAAATCCCGCGACTCCTCGACCTTGGGTAAACTATTTGGGCTCGCCGCTTTACGGGGCGCTTATTTCCAACAACGCGGGCGGCTACAGCTTTGCCAAGTCCGGCGCCAACGGAAGAATCTTGCGCTATGTGTTCAACAATTTTGACCAGCCCGGAAGGTACATTTACATCAGGGACAACGACACAAAAGATTACTGGTCCGCGTCGTGGCAGCCTGTCGGAAAAGACCTGAGCGAATACAAAAGCGAATGCCGCCACGGAACGGCCTACACAAAAATCATGGCCGATTATTCGGGAATCCATTCGCAAGCGCTTTACTACGTTCCGCTTGAATGCGAGCATGAAGTTTGGAATTTAAAGCTTACGAACAATTCAGGAAAAAAGAGAAGCCTCACTGTGACAGGCTTTGCCGAGTTCACCAACAACAGCAATTACGAAATGGACCAAGTGAACTTGCAGTACTCACTTTACATCGGGCGCACGAAATTTGTTGACAACAGAGTCGTCCACACCGTTCACGGAAACCTTGAGGGCCTTCCGCGCGAGGTTGACCACAAGACCGCGACCGAAAGAGCCTTCGCGCTTGTCGGCTCAAAAGTCTCCTCTTGGTGCGGAGACAAGGAAGGCTTCCTTGGACTTTATCACAGCTACAAGGATCCTGTCGGCGTTTTGTCGGGCGACCTTGGAAACATCGCAAGCTACAACGAAAACTCTTGCGGCGCCTTGTCAACGGTGATCGAGCTTGAAGCCGGCGAGACAAAGGAAATCGCCTTTATCCTTACGATGCAGCAAAACGACGCGGTCCAAAAAATTCTTTCTGGCTATGCCGATGTTTCCAAAACTTGCGCAAGGGAATGCGAGGCGCTTGTAAAGCAATGGCACGGCCGCTTTGAGCATTTCCAAGTCCAGACTCCCAACGAGCACTTTAACACGATGATCAACACTTGGAACGCCTACAACTGCTTTATGACCTTCACTTGGTCGCGCGCGGCTTCTTACATTTACTGCGGACTAAGGAACGGATACGGCTACCGCGACACGGTTCAGGACATTCAGGGCGTGATTCACCTTGAGCCGGAGATGGCCGCCGAAAAAATCCGCTTTATGCTTTCGGCGCAGGTTGACAACGGCGGCGGCCTTCCGCTCGTTAAGTTCACGCACAAGGCGGGCCATGAGGACACGCCCGACGATGAGTCTTACGTCCGCGAGACTGGCCACCCGGCCTACAGGGCCGACGACGCGCTCTGGCTTTTCCCGACTGTCTACAAGTACATCGCGGAATCCGGGAACGCCGCCTTCCTTGACGAAGTGATTCCTTTTGCAAACAAGGACGAAGGAACTGTTTACGAGCACTTGAAGCGGGCCATCGACTTTTCAATGAAGCATCTTGGACCGCACGGTATTCCCGCCGGCCTCTACGCCGACTGGAACGACTGCCTGCGCCTTGGCGCCAACGGCGAGTCTTCCTTTGTCGCGCTCCAGTATTACTACGCGATGACGATTTTGCGCGAGTTCGCCCAAAACAAAAAGGACGCGGAGTATGTCGCCTTCCTTGACAAGGCGCAAAAGGAGCTTGGCGAAAAAATCCAAAAGCTTTGCTGGAACGAGGACCGCTTTATCCGCGGCTTTACCGAGCGCGGAGAAGTCATCGGAAGCCGAAATGATCCCGAAGCCAACATGTGGCTCAACCCGCAAAGCTGGGCCGTTATTTCAGGCCTTGCTTCCGACGAGCAGGCTGACGCCGCGCTTGAAAACGTGAACAAAAAACTTAACACGGACTTTGGCCTTGTCTTGATGGACCCGCCCTACCAAAAGCACGCCTTTGAAGGAGCGCTCGCCGTAATCTACAACCAAGGCGCCAAGGAAAACGCAGGAATCTTCTCGCAGTCCCAGGGCTGGATCATTCTTGCCGAAGCGCTTCGCGGGCACGGAGACAGGGCGTTCCAGTACTTTATGGAAAACGCTCCGTCAGCGCAAAACGACAAGGCGGAAATCAGAAAGCTTGAGCCGTATTGCTACGGCCAGTTTACGGAAGGAAAGGCAAGCCCGCATTTTGGACGCTCGCACGTTCACTGGCTGACGGGAACCGCGTCAACCGTTATGGTCGGCTGCGTCGAAGGAATCCTTGGCATGAGGCCGAACCTAGAAGGCCTTAGGCTGGCTCCTTCGATTCCCGCTTCGTGGGACGGCTTTACCGCGCAAAAAGACTTTAGGGGCTGCAAGCTTAGCATCACGGTAAAGAATCCTAGCCACGTTCAGTCTGGCTGCAAGGAGCTTACTGTTAATGGAAAGAAGATGGAAGGAAACTTCATTCCCGCGTCGGCCCTTGCGGCAAAGACGGAAATCGTTCTTGTGATGTAAGCGGCCGGGCAAGCATATTATAAACAATCCAAAACGCGTAGGGGGAAGCCGCGGGGGAGACTTCCCCCATTGCCACCGAAGGCAAAATTCGCTACAATGTTCTTCTATGGAAAACAAAAAAACAGTTGACGGCGACACGCTTGAAAAGTTGCTTTATCTTTCGCGCCTTTCGCCGGAGAGTACCGACTTGGCCACGCTCAAAAAGCAAGTTGACGACATCGTCGGCTACTTTGAGATTCTTTCTAAATACGACGACAGCGAAAATCCCTACGACGCGTATCCTTCGACGCAAGCCGAAAAATTGCGCGAAGACAGCGTGGTCGCCGGCCTTGACATTCCCGACGTAAAAAAAGTCACCGAAAACTTTATGGACGGCTACTTCCAGGTACCAAAAGTCTTGGGAGAAGGGGCTTGAGAAAAACACATCCGTGTGTTTTTCTCAAGAATGGAGAATTGCCTTTGTCAATTCTCCAAGCGCATTGGCCGCGCGTCCTGCGCGGCAGTGGCGGCAAGACCAGAAAACCGCGCGTCCTGCGCGGCAACGATTGAGTTAATGTAGAGGAATATATGACTAGCATAAATCAGGCGCGGGAAGCGCTAAAAAACGGAAGCGTCAGTTCTGAGGCGCTGGTCCAAAAATCGGCGGCGGCTTTTGAGGCGGACAAAAATTCCGCCTTGCCCCTAAACGCCTTTTTGGAAATTTACGACGACGCTGTGGAGCTTGCAAAGGAGGCCGACAAGGAAATCGCGGCCGCCCGCGGCGACGGAACGCTTGACGCTCTCTTTGAAAAAAAACCGCTTTTGGGCTTGCCCTTTGCGGTAAAGGACAACATCAGCGTAAAAGGAAAGCGCCTCACTTGTGCCTCGAAAATTTTAAGCGGCTACGTCGCCCCCTACGACGCGACAGTCACCGCTCGCCTTAAGGCCGCAGGCGCGATTCCGCTTGGCCGCTGCAACCAGGACGAATTCGCGATGGGCTCGTCAACCGAATATTCTTCCTACGGCCCAACTCGCAATCCAATAAACCGCCAGTACGTTTCGGGCGGCTCTTCGGGAGGCTCGACTGCCGCCGTCGCGGCAAACCAAGCGCTCTTTGGCTTGGGAACGGAAACAGGCGGCTCGGTGCGCCTTCCCGCTTCCTACTGCGGAGTCTACGGCCTTAAGCCGACCTACGGCGTTCTTAGCCGCTGGGGAGTCGTGGCCTACGGAAGCTCTCTTGACCAAGTTGGAATCATCGCGCACACGCCCAGCGACATCGCCCAAACTTTGAGCGTCTTGGCCGGAGCGGATTTTTACGACGACACTTCCTCCGACCTTCCGCAAAAAGACGAGCTGAAGAATTTGGCTCCGTTCACCTCGGAAGAATTTTCAAAGCTGAAGATCGCGATTCCAAAACAGTTTTTGGAAAGCAAGGGCCTTTTGCCCGACGTTGGCGTTGTCTTTGAGCAGACAAGAAAATGGTTTGAGGACAAGGGCGCCAAGATTGAAGTGGTTGACCTTCCGATTTTGGACGCGTCAATCGCAAGCTATTACGTCATCGCCTTGTCGGAAGCGGCGTCCAACCTTAGCCGCTTTGACGGAATCCGCTACGGCGCGCGCGTCGACAAGGGAAACGGCTACGACGAGCTTTACGTTGACACCCGCAGCGCGGGCTTTGGCCCTGAAGTCAAGCGCCGCATCGTTATCGGAAACTACGTTTTGTCGGAACAGTTTTCCGGCGACACTTACAAAAAGGGAATGACCGTGCGCGCGAGAATCCAGCGCGAGATGGCGGAACTCTTCAAGAGCTACGATTTGGTTCTTTGTCCCACGTGCCCGACGCCCGCCTTTAAGCTGGGCCAAAAAGTCGACGACCCGCTGGAGATGTACCTAAGCGACTTGTTCACGACATTCGTAAACTTGGCGCGCATTCCGTCGCTAAGCGTTCCCGCCGGCCACACAAGCGGAACGGGCGTCGAAGCCGGAATCACCAAAGGCTTTGACGGAGAATTCGCGGCGGCCGCCAAGCGCGGAGACTCGGACTCAATGCCGGTCGGAATCCAGTTCGCCGGCCCCATGTTCAGCGAGGCAAAGATTTTGCGCGTCGCCGCCGCATGGGAAGCCGAGCATCCAGGTTGCGGCTGTCCAGTTGGGGAGTGAAACGATAAGGCCGTCCGGTTTTCGGGCGGCCTTTGTCTTTGTGGCGGGGGAGGGCGGCGGCTTTACGCGGTCGCTTCGACGCCGCTCACAATTTCTTTTACTTGCTCTTCCGTCATGCCGAGCGACTTTGCGATTATTTCAACGGAGACGCCATTGGCGTAAAGGTTTTTGGCGGATTCGACGCCCATTTCCTCGCGGCCCATTTTTTTGCCAGCTATAATGCTATCGCGTATTCTAAGCGATTCAAACATGTACGCCCCCTTGGAAGCCTCCGCAAGGCGGATCCGCTCAACGCATTCTTCAATCTGTTCCGTGAGCGAATCTTGCGGCTCCTTGCTTTTAATATAATTCAAGAAGGCTTTTATTGCAAGGTCTTTTTCGTTTTCCGCCGAGGCCGCGTTGAAAAAGAATTTTTTTGCGCCGTCATTTAGGGCAAGCCCAGATTTTTCCGCGCAAATGTTTTGGAATGTGTAGACCGGCAAATCCGCGCCAAAGGGGTCTTCCTTGCAAATGAAAATAATGAAACTTTCATTTAATTCCTCGTAATCGGAACCTTTCAAAAGACAGTCCGCGTCAATCATCGATTGGTAGTATCGCGTTCGTTTGGGAAGCCCTTCGTTGGAAACTTGCTGCATCTCTATGTTGAAAATCCGTCCGCTGTCTTTAATGTACGCGTCAAGGCGCACGCCTTTTGAACCATAGTAAGGCTTGAGCTCTTTTTGAAGCTCTTGCCGAACAATCCGATCGATTTTTACTTTGAGCAAGCGCTCCAAAAGTTTCTTGCAAATTTCGTCGTTTTGCAAGACTTGGTAAAACATGAAGTCGTCGGTGAACTCCAACTCTTCAAATGGCTTTATAGTCGAAATCATTTTTTCCTCCGACTATAAGGTAGGAATTTTTATTCATTTTTTAGCGTTTTTTTGGAAAAATCGTAAAGAATTTTTAGGGGAAAGTTGGAGGAGCGCTTGTTGTTTGTATGGAGGGGGCTTTTTGCTTTTTTTTATTTTAATATAAGGTAAACAATATTTCCTGTTCTGCTGGCTATAAATCCGTGGTCAATGGTTGTCATCCATGCAGACTCTTTTGTGGATTCATAATCTCCAAAGCCTCTTCCAAGAAGCCAATCTTTAATCTGACTTTTAGTCCATGTATGTCGTCCTTCGTTTGTTAAGTAGTGTGATACTTGATTCCATTGGGTTGAGGTAAGTTCTAGACGAACATACATTCCGTCGTTCAAAGTTGTTCCAAAACTTGATTGAAATTCAGAATAAGTTCCTAAATCTGTCCACACTGTATATGTATCTTCACTGTTCGCATTGTTCTGGCAAGAATTAAATGTAAACTGTATCATAAATGACAAAAATATAAAAAAAATTTTTTTCTTCATAATTGCCTCCTGTTTTGGTTATCCACTATTAGTATAATAGCGCGTATTTATCCTAAAAGCAAGTGTATATATTAATAAAATTCCACTATAAGTAGGTATGACAGAAATTGAGTTGGCAAACGTTCTTTCCTCAAATATTAAGAAATATCGCGGAAAAATGACGCAAGAGGCCTTGGCGGAAAAAGCGGGAGTTTCCGTTCAGTTGGTAAACGGCATCGAAGGGCGCAGAAAATGGGTCAGCAAAAAATCTCTTTCCAAGCTTGCCGCCGCCCTGGGCGTTGAAGTTTACCAGCTTTTCGTTCCCCACGACACAAAGCCAATTGTCATAGAAGAGACGCCCAAAAACGAGCGGATTCGCGCGCAAATAACCGAAGAAGTTGTTGATGACGTTCGCCGCGCCATGACTAAAGCGCTGGACAAGATTTTAAAGGAATAGTTATTTATAAGAAAGCGGGTAGTCTTGCGGATTTTCCAACGCTTTCAATTCTATGTCAGCGTCCAATGTAGGCCAATGCAAATTTCCTTCTGCGTCTTCAACGACATTTGCAATATCCCTTATTGAGGCGCTTTCAAAAACAGCGTAATCTTTGTAATTTACAAAATATTCTTTTCCGCCTGCGAGGAGCCAAAAACCAAAGGGGGAAATGTTTGTTACTTCGGCGGCAGTGTCAATCTTTTCTAAAGTGTTCGTTCCAAGCATCAATCAAGTCCTCCTTGCGGGCAATCGTAGTCTTTACTATACCACATTTTTAAGATTTTGCGCAATTTTCGCGCGCAAAAAAAACCGCCCATGCTCGGGCGGCGGCTCAACCAGCGCGGCCTTTGTTTTTATGCGCGCTATTCCTCACTTCTCTGAGACGATTTGTTTGTGTCGATGGTCTTTCCAAACACGATGTGACGGTCATAAAAATATTCGGAAACAAGATTAAGCGCCATGTTCATTATTGTTACAAGAAAATCATTCCAGCCGAGGCTTTCGACTAGATAATTTCCAAGCAGCGTTGTTATGGGAGTGAACGCCGCGTAAAAGAGCGCCACTTTAAACATTGCTATCGGTATGTTTCCGGCGGAGCGGAAGGTAAAGCGCCTGTTCAATGTAAAATTCCAAAGGACTGAAAGTATGAGCGCAATCAGGTATTTGGGCCAATAAGGCCATTGCGTGAGCGTGTCAAAAAACGCGAACGAAGCGAATTCAATGATTCCTGCCGAGACAGAGAAAAAAAAGAATTTGATGCCCCGCATTATTTCTTTTTCGTTGCTCATGTTCACGAAAATTTTCTCCTTAAGTTACATATTGTTCCCATCTGCGGACGCGTTGAACGAAAAACCGCGCCGCCCTGTTGTTGGGCGGCTCAATCAACACGCTTCCTTGCTGCTTCAGATTTGTTCCATCACGTTGACCATCTCAATCGCGCTAAGGGCGCAGTCGTAGCCCTTGTTGCCGCTCTTGGCGCCGGCGCGGTCGATGGCTTGCTCCAAGTTGTCGGTGGTCAAGATTCCGAACAAGACTGGAACGCCTGTGTTGAAGCTGGCTTGCGCGACGCCCTTGCTGACTTCGGCGCAAACGTAGTCGTAGTGGCTGGTGCTTCCGCGAATCACCGCTCCGACGCAAATGACCGCGTCGTACTTTTTGCTGGCCGCCATCTTTTGCGCGACGACGGGAATTTCAAACGCGCCAGGAACCCAAGCCGCGCTGATGTTCTCTTCGGCGACGCCGTGGCGGACAAGGCCGTCAACCGCTCCGTCCAAAAGCTTTTGCACGATGAACGCGTTAAAGCGCGACGCCACGATTCCAACCTTCATGCCGCTTTTCGCGACTACCTTTCCTTCAATCAATTTCATTTCTTTCCTCCTAATTAACATTGATATGGTCAAAGATGTGGCCCATTTTTTCCTTCTTGGTGCGAAGGTAAAATTTGTCAAACTTTGACGGCGGAATTTCTATCGACACGCGCTCGGCGACTTTTATTCCAAAGCCGTCAAGCCCGTAAATCTTTTGCGGATTGTTTGTCAAAAGGCGCAGTGATTTTATTCCCAAGTCGCGCAAGATTTGCGCGCCGATCCAATACTCGCGCAAGTCCGGGGCAAAGCCCAACTTTAAATTTGCTTCGACAGTGTCGTAGCCGTTTTCTTGCAGCATGTAAGTCTTCAGCTTGTTGATGAGCCCGATGCCGCGGCCTTCCTGCCTCATGTAAAGCAAAACGCCGCGGCCTTCTTTTTCTATCGTCTTCATCGCTTGCTGGAGTTGCGGGCCGCAGTCGCAGCGCTGGCTTCCGAACACGTCTCCTGTCAAACATTCGGAGTGAACGCGGCACAAAACTTTTTCGCCGTCGCCGATGTCGCCTTTTACAAGCGCGATGTGGTGCTCGCCGGTAAGGTCGTCGGTGTAGCCGTAAATGTCAAAGTCGCCGTATTCGCTGGGGAGCTTGGCCTTTGCTTCCTGCACGACATGCTTGTCGTGGACGCGGCAGTAGTCGGCCAGCGCTTTTATCGTGATGTATTTTAGCCCGAACTTTCGCGCGATTTGGTAAACTCTCTCGCCGCGCGCCATCGTTCCGTCGTCGTCCATAATCTCGCAGCAAACGCCGCATTCCTTAAGGCCGGCCAAGCGGCAAAGGTCAACGGTGGCTTCCGTGTGCCCCGCGCGGACAAGCACTCCGCCTTTTTTTGCGATAAGGGGGAATGTGTGGCCGGGCCTCCTAAAGTCTTTTGGCGTGGAGTCGGGGTCTACGCAAGCTTGGATCGTTCTCGCGCGCTCGGCGGCTGAGATTCCCGTTGTGGTGGAAACGTGGTCAATCGAAACGGTGAAGGCCGTCTCGTGGTTGTCGGTGTTCTCCGCCACCATCGGGTAAAGGCCAAGCCTGTTTGCCATGCCCTCGCTGATCGGGGTACAAATCAAGCCCTTGGCGTGGGTCGCGATAAAGTTGATGTTGGCTTGCGTCGCGAACTGCGCGGCGCAAATCATGTCGCCTTCGTTTTCGCGGTTTTCGTCGTCGCTTACAAGAATTATTTTTCCTTGCCGCAAATCCTCAAGCGCCTCTTCGATTGTGTTGTATTTTATCTCCATGCTAAAAACCTCGCTCTCTTAAAAATTCTTCTGTTATGGCGGAACGGCTGCTCTCGCTGGAACGGTCGCCGCCGCCGGAATTGTCCGCAAGCCCAAGAAGCCGCTGGACGTACTTTCCGACGATGTCGTTTTCCAAGTTGACTTTGTCGCCAACTTTTTTTGAAAGCAGCGTCGTCTCTTCTCCCGTGTGCGGAATGACCGAAACGGCGAAGCGCGCCGCCTCCAGCTTTGCCACGGTAAGGCTTATTCCGTCAATCGCGATCGAGCCTTTTTGAACAATCAAATCCAAAATTTCTTTGGGCGCGCTGACGTAAACCCAGACCGCGTTTCCTTCGCGCTCTGTTTCCGCGATAGTTCCCGTGCCGTCGATGTGGCCGCTGACTATGTGGCCGCCAAAGCGTCCGTCCGCCGCCATCGCGCGCTCAAGGTTCACCGGGCTTCCAGGCATAAGGCTTCCAAGGTTTGAGCGGCGCAAGGTTTCGGCCATCACGTCCGCGGTAAAGAAGTCCGCGCCCAAATTTGTCGCGGTTAGGCAAACGCCGTTTACGGCAACGCTGTCGCCGGTTTTTGTTCCTTTCAAAATTTTTTGCGCGCGGATTTTTATTCTTGCGCCCGCTCCGTTTCCCGACGGCTCCACGCTCGCGACGCTTCCGATTTCTTCTATTATTCCTGTGAACATTAACATGTCCTCCGTAAAGCGCCGCTGTTCGCGCCAAAACTGTCGGCGGCTTTTTTGTCTTGAAAAAGTTCGTATTCAATCAAAACGTCGCTTCCGATTTTGCGCGCGTCGGTTTGTTCAAGGCTAAAAGCGTCGGCCACTTCCAAAACGCCGCTTCCTGCCACTGGACTGGGGGCGGCGGCGCCTCCAAAAATTTTTGGCGCGACAAAAGAGTAAATTCGTTGGACTAGGCCCGCTTTTAATAGCGAAAAGTTCAGCGCGCCGCCGCCTTCCACCAGTACGCTGTCAAGACCCAGCTCGCCAAGCTTTTTCATTAAAAGACAAAGGTCCACGCGATTTCCGCAGAAAGGCGAGCCGCAACGAATCACTTGAACGCCTTTTTTGGCGAGCGCTTTTTCTTTTTCCAAAAAGTCGCGGTCGGGGAGGGCGGCACCGTTTTGGTCTTGCGAACGATTTTCGCTTGCGGCGTTTTGGTCTTGCGATGCCTCGCCGTTCGCCCCCGCGTTAAGGTCTTGCGTCCGTTCCGCGCTAGGGGCGGCGCAATCTTGGTCTTGCAAGCAATCTGGTTCGGCGCAGGCGACGATCGTTGGAACTTCGGTCGCGCTTTGGACAAGCTGCGAGTCAAGCGGAAGGCGCAAGGAACTGTCGCAAATTATTCGCGTGGGGTTCCTTCCGCCTGGAATTCGGCAAGTCAAAAGCGGGTCGTCGGCAAGGACTGTTCCGATTCCCGCCATAATGCATGAATACTTATTGCGCAATTGATGGACAAAGTCGCGCGATTCTTGGCAAGATATCCACTTGGACTTTCCGGCTGCCGTCGCGATTTTTCCGTCGGCGGTCATCGCGTACTTTAGCGCGACGTATGGCGTTTTGCTTGTAATGTAATGGAAGAAAATAAAATTGAGCGCGTCGCATTCCGAGCGCAAAAAGTCTTCCTCTACCTCAACGCCCCGCTCGCGCAAAAACGCGGCGCCCTTTCCGCTTACCAAAGGGTTTGGGTCTCGGCTTCCGACAACGACTTTTTTTATTCCGGCCTCGACTATTGCCTCGACGCAAGGCGGCTGCTTTCCTGTGTGGCAGCAAGGTTCCAGCGTGACAAAAATTTGGGCGCCGCTTGGATCGTTCCCCCGCTCGCGGCAGTCGCGCAAAGCGTCGCGCTCGGCGTGCAAGTCGCCGTACTTGTGGTGCCAGCCTTGGCCTATGATTTGATTTTCTTTTACGATGACGGCGCCGACCATGGGATTGGGATTTGTCCAGCCTTCGCCTTTTTTGGCAAGTTCAATTGCCGCGCGCATAAAGCGCTCTTTAGAGTCGTTTTCCATAATTCCTTCTTCCATCCAGACTTTACTGTCGGCCGCGGAATCACACCGCGTCATGCTCTGGCAACGCCATCGCTTGCTGGCTATACAGCCGGTGGGGAATTGCGCCCCGCCTTGAAAAAAATATTGGTATGTCCTATACTAGCGCATCGCGCGGATTTGCGCAAGAAGGAATGGCGCGTTGAAAATCGCTTTCGCAATAGTTTGCCCGATGCTTTTTCTTGCGGGATTCGTGGATTCAATCGCGGGAGGGGGCGGCTTGATTTCGCTTCCCGCGTATCTTTTCGCGGGCCTTCCGATTCACACTGCGATCGGAACGAATAAATTTTCCTCCGCTTTTGGAACGGGCCTTTCAACTTTCAGATACATAAGGCAAAAGCTTGTCCTCGCAAAGCTCGCGGTTCCTTCCGTGGCCTTTGGCTTTTTGGGCTCGGCGATTGGAGCGCGCCTTTCCATGCTCGCTTCGGAACTTCTTTTACAGTCGCTTCTTTTGGCCGTCCTTCCAGCCGCCGCCTTTTGCGTTTTGAACAAGCGGCTTTTTAAAGATGGAACGGAAGATGAATTGACCGCCGACAAAAAAACTTTTTTTATCGTCATGGCGTCGGCCTTGGCAATCGGAATGTACGATGGCCTTTACGGCCCTGGAACGGGAACCTTTTTGATAATCGCCTTTACCGCATTTGCAAAGATGAGCGTCCGCCAAGCCAACGCGCACGCCAAGGTCATAAATTTTTCAACCAACATCGCGGCGCTTTTTGTTTACCTGCTTCACGGCCAAGTTTTGTTCCACCTTGGAATTGCCGCCGCCCTCAGCAACATGCTCGGAAATTATCTAGGCTCAAGCCTTGCGCTATCCAAAGGCGAAAGGATTGTAAAGCCCCTTGTTGTTTTTGTCCTGCTTTTGCTTCTTGCAAAAATAATTTTTGACATGAAAATTTTTTAGCGGAATCGCGGCGGGCAATCAAAATTTTCCGCGCGGAAAAATTTTGCAAAAAGGCGAAAGGCGTGATACAATTGAAGCGTTAGGAGGAAAAAATGAAAAAACTTTTATACGCTTGCTTGGCGTTTTTTATGGCGGCCGCGGCGTTTTCACAAAGCGCCAAGACAACTGGAGTGACGGATTCCGACGTGACTTCGTTCTGCAAGAACTTTAAAAAGATGGAAGCGGACTTTAAGAAATTTGACGTTGACACGAGCGACGCGCAGGCAATGGCCATGGCTCTTGGAGCGGACAAGTCCGTGGAACAAATTTTGAACAAAAACGGAATTTCCGGAAGCAACGCCGTTGACAAGCTTCGCGCCATCGCTTACGGCTATGTCATCGCTCGCTATGACGAAGCGATGGCCGCCGACCCTGAAGCCGCCGCGCTCATCAAAAGCATGGGCCGCGATCCGATGGCCGAAGCCAGAACTCAAATTTCCGACGCCGACCAAAAAGTCGTTGGCCGTCATTTGCAAGAGCTTAAAAAAGTTTTTGACGATTGACTAGGCTAAAAAAAGCGCTTATTGTCAAGATTTTCTCTTTGCGGTAAAATCCTCTCTAGAGGTACATCATGTCTGTTTTAGAAAAAATCGGAAACTTCTTTGGAAAGTTCATGGCCTTGATTATTTTGGCCGTGGCCGCTCTGGCGCTCTTAGTTCCGCAGAGTTGTCTTTGGATCCAGCCGTCTTGGATCAACCCGCTTTTGATGCTGGTCATGTTCGGAATGGGACTCACGCTCAAAATCGAAGACTTCGCGCTTGTCTTCACTCGTCCCAAGGACATCATCATCGGCTGCATTGCCCAGTTCACAATCATGCCGCTTTTGGCCTTTGTCTTGGGAAAAATCTTTGGCCTTGAGGTAGGGCTTTTGGCTGGCGTCATTCTTGTGGGAACTTGTCCCGGCGGAACCGCCAGCAACGTAATCACTTATCTTTCCAAGGGCGACGTCGCTCTTTCTGTCGGAATGACAAGCGTAAACACTTTGCTCGCTCCGCTCCTCACACCCGCCATCACTTACTTGCTTTTAAAAGAGAGCGTCCATGTTGACGTCGTATCGATGTTCCTTTCTATCGTAAAGGTCGTCATCGTTCCGATTGGCTTGGGCTTTGTCATCAACAAGTTCTTCGGAAAGTTCACGCAAAAAATCGGAGCGATATTGCCCGCGATTTCTGTAATCGCAATCGCCTTGATTGTCGGAGCGGTCGTCTCGCGCAACTCGCAGAAAATTCTTACGACAGGCGCGATTGTCTTTGCCGTCGTTATCTTGCACAACCTTTTGGGCTACGCTTGCGGCTTTGGCCTTGGAAAGCTTTTGCGCCTTAAAGTGTCCAAGACAAAGGCGCTTTCCATCGAAATCGGAATGCAGAACTCAGGACTGGCCACAAGCCTTGCTTCAACCGCCTTTCCCTCGCTCGCGATGGCCACAGTTCCCGGCGCGATTTTTAGCGTTTGGCACAACTTGTCCGGCGCCGTGCTCGCCAACTTCTACCGCCACTGGCAGGAGAAGGATGAGGAGAACAACGCCGCCTCAGATAAAGCGGACAAAGAGTAAGAGTTGAGCCTAACAAAAGGGCCCCGTCGTTTTTGGCGGGGCTTTTTTGGGGCGCTTATTTCATCACGACGTTTTTAAACGAATCTTCCACTTTCTTAAAATACAAATTCTTAAAAGGGTGAATGTCCATCGCGTTGGAAACCCAGCCGCCAACAAGGTTCAAGTCAATCACGGCGCATGTGACAGGGTGGCTTATCGGAATCACTTCGCCGCTTGAAAGCAGTATGTCTTCGGCTTTTGAGAGCAGCGCGTTTCGCTCTTTGCTTTCGTTTGTCCACGCGGCTTCGTCCAGCAGTTTGTCAAAATTTTCGTCTTTCCAATGCGAGTCGTTCATAGAAGAGTTTCCGCGGAACAGCTCCAAAAACGCCAGCGGGTCTGAATAGTCGCCAACCCAAGTGTAAAGGAAAAGGTCCGCCTTTGTTGAAGCGATTGAAGTCAAGTAAAGCTGCTGGGGAATTTTCATTGTCTTAAGCTCAACCCCGATTTCTTCCAAGGCTCCGCGCAGAAGTTCCGCGCGGTTTGAAAGGTATTCTGTGTCGGGGATGGCGAATAGCAATTCGATTTTTTCGGAGGCCATCGCGCGCTTTTGCTTGGCCGCTTCCAGCATAAGCTTGGCTTCCTCCGCGTCGGTGTAGTCAAGCCCCTCAGGGCTTTTGTAGCCGGCCACGGGGCATACAAGGGTTTCGGCGGGGAACATGTTTCCGTCGCGAAGCTGCTTCCAAGGAACGGCTGTAAGGACCGCGTTCCTAAAGTCGGCTTCCTTCCAAATAGGGGAGTCATTCTTAAAGAACAAGTATTCGGTTCCAAATTCCGCCGAAAGCTGAATGGCCTTTCTGTCCAGAATTTTTTTCAGTTCGTCTCCGCCGTCAATCCAATCCGCGGCGCCTGTGTTAAATGCGTGCGCTTTTGCCAATCCGTCGTTGGTAAGGTGGATGGCGATGGACGGAATGTGAACAGACTTCGCGTTCCAATAGTTTGGGTTTTTCTTAAGCTGAACCTTGAACGGCGTGACGCTTTCTATCATGTAGGCGCCGCTTGCGCTGGAATCGTCAAGGACCGCCGAAAAGGCGTGGTGGCACAAAAGCTTGTTAAAATGGCTTGTGGGCTTTGTAAGCTCGACGCTAAGCTTTTGTCCGTTTGCGTAAATGGCCACGTCCTCGCGCTTTCCGTTTCCAAGACGGTATTCGCGGGCGCCCTTTATCACGTCAAGCAGGGAAGAGTAGTAGGCGCCCTTGTTTGCTATAAGGTTAAGCCAAGACTCCTTGACAGTCTGGGCGTTTATTTCCTTGCCGGAAGAGCTTTTGGCGCCTTCGCGGATTGTGAATGTCCACCTGAATTTGTCGCGCGAAATTCTATAGTCTTTCGCAAGCGCGTTGTCAGGTTCAAGCGTGGCCGGGTTGTACGAAAAAAGGCCTTCGTAAACGCCGTTCAATATCTGGGCCTCAAAGACATAAGCGCTTGTGTGCGGGTCAAGGTTCAAGTTGGAAAGAGAATGAAAAATGACAAGCTCCCTTTGGATGGAGTCGTCGATTTTGTCGCCGGCAAAAAAATCTTCGCAAAAACTTGGCGAAAGATTGACGGCCAAAAAAAAGACGCAGGCAAAAAAAGCGCCCGCGTGTTTTTTGTGTGTTTTAAAAAAAGCGTTATTTGTCCAGTCCAAGTTTTTTCATTTGCTCCTGTTCTTCTATATAAGATATGTATTCCGCGCGGCGTTGATTTGTGTTCACGCTGTTGTTTTTTATCGCCATCAATTCCATTGAAAGGCCTTTTATTTTTGAGCGCTTTTCCGCGGGCGCGTTGTTCTTAAAATAATCGTCCAAGGCCTTTAGCAGCACAGAAATTTTCTGCAAGTCGGAGATTTGCTTGTTCAAGAATTCCAAAAGCTTTTGCTCGTCGGCGTTTACGAATTTTTTATAGGCCAAACTGTTCTTTAGCGAAAATGAGTTGAAAAAGCTCGCCTTTTTTTGAATGTCAGTCACAAAGGGCGCGAAGCTTACCCGCTGCTTTCTTTTGGTGTCCGTGGCTTGGTCCACTATCACCACTTCGTATTCAACAGGCTTTTCTTGAATGCCAAAGGCTTTTTTTAGGGCCGCGATGAACTGGCCCCAAAAGCTGGTTGAGGCGCTTTGAAGCGTTTCGTTGTTTTCAGAAAGCTTTGTGTAAACCGCCGCAAGTGGCGTGACTTGGGCGCACAAAGAATGAATCGCGGCCAAGAGCATTTCCTTTGTGTCTATTTCGTTCGTGGAGCTTTTGCTTTTCTCTTCCTTTATCGCCAGCTTTTCCAGCGTGGCTGCCTGAATCTGCTCGCGGTCGGCGGCTTGGTCTTCGCGCGCGATTTCTTCAATCAGCTGCGTGTAGAAGGGTTCTCCTCCCATCGAGGCGTTGAATATTTTCTTTATTTGCGCGACTTCCTCTTTTTCGGAAGAGAAGGCTTTTTCCTGGTCGAATTTGGGATTGAGGATAACGTTTTTTCTGACCTTGTATTTGTAGACTTCGCGCTGAAAATCCGACAAGTCCTTGAAGATGCGGGCGATTTCTGAGTTTGTCTTTTGTATCTTTGAAATAATGTCGCTTACAGAGCTTGAAGTGAGCATGTCGCCGCCGCGCTTTATTTCCATGATCAGCTGGCCAAGGCCGCGCGTGTTGGGCATCGTATTGTTGGGTGACAGCGAATTCCATATGAATGAATTGTTGTAGTCAAGGAGCTTTTTTATTTCAGGAATCTTAAGGCTGTCGATTGAAAATTTGTAGTAGGTGCAAATCCAGTCCAGCATCGTTTCAAATTCAGAAAAGCGCATGCCTATGATTGCTGTTCGCTCTCCTTCGATGAACTGGGTGTTGTCCAAAGGCTTGATTCCCGAAATCTTTCGGTCAAGCTTGTAGGGATCCGGTTTGACCAATGATTTTTTTATCATCAAGTCCTGAAGGTTTTTTACGCAGGTGTGAAAGAGTCTGTAATTTTCTGAGATTTGCGGAATGACGTTTGAATTGTACCATTCAATTTTAGCGTCCGCCGCTTCAATAACCTTTTTCGAAAATTCAATCGATTCCGCCATACTATCTATTATCGGCGCGTTTCTCTGTTTTTATTAGCCAATTTTTTATGGGTTCGCTCCAATCCTTGCAGTCCTTGCCTTCTTCCATAAAGCCTAAAAACAGGTTTTTCATGTAGTCTAAAATCCGCTTTTTGTCCTCGCTAGGAATGTCGACGGCGCTTTTGAACATTGAGTCTAAAAAGCCCAGCGCGTCCTCTTTTGAAAAGAGGGAAGGAAAAACCCTTGCGGTCATGTAGAGCGCGGCCGAGACACAGTTTACGCTGTGTTGCTTTACATACAAGACTGTTTCGGCGATGTTCACCGCGCCTTTGTACAAGTCCTGGTTCCACGATTCCTGTTCCCCTTTTGAGTATCCTTCCTCTGCAAAGGCTTTTCGCATAAAAGAGTAAGTCAGGCATACCACGGTTATGTGCAAGGATGGAACGCAAAGGTAGTGCGGGTCAAGCATGTGGACGCCCGCGAAATAAATTCTCTTCTTGTAATGCGGCCTGTTGGTTGTGGAAAGCCTAAAGCGGTAGACGCCCGCCGCGCTTTTGTAAGCGTCCCTTATGCAGCGGTAAAATTGCGCAAGCCTGGGAGCCGCTTTTTTTACGCCGAGCGTTTGTATCAAAAGGCCCAGCGGCCTTATCCAGTATTTCACGAAGCCCAAGTATTCGGCGATTTTTCTTGTGTTGAACGGAACCAAATCGTCCAAGGGATTGTCAACATGGACAATCGGCGTTCTTGTGAATTTGAATTTTCTCAAAAATTGAAGGATGAAAAAATCCGCGGCGACGGTTTTTAAGTATGAAACCGTGCTTAAAACGACTTTTGGATGGATCAAGCTGACGATCCAAGTGGGAAGAAGGCTGAACTTTTCCAAAGGCTTTACAGCGCTCATTCTATTTGTTGCAGGCTCCAATTATGTCGTTTACGTTTTCCAAAATCGCTTGGGCGATTTCCGGCTTGTTCATCGTGTAAATGTGAATGCCGCGAATTCCGTTTGAAATTAAGTCGATTATTTGGTCGGTGGCGTAAGCGATTCCCGCCTGCCTTAACGCTTCTGGCGAAGAGCCAAAGCGGTCGCAAATCGCCAAAAGCTTTCTTGGAATGAAGGCGTTTGAAAGCTTTATCATTTTTGGAATTTGCGCCACCGCGGTGATCGGCATTATTCCCGCCAATACCGGCAAGTGGATTCCCGCCGCTTCAAGCCTGTATAAAAAGCTGTAGAGCATGTCGTTGTCAAAAAACATTTGCGTCGTCAAAAAGTCGGCGCCCGCGGCAACCTTTTTTTTCAAAAGCTCGATGTCTTCGATGCGGTTCGCCGATTCCGGATGGCCTTCCGGGTAACAGGCGCCGCCAACGCAAAAGCCGTTGCTTTTAAGGACGGCGGTAAGCTCGTCGGCGTGCTTGTATCCGTCGCGCGTCGCCTCGTCTTCGGTCATTCCCTGCGGTATGTCTCCGCGCAAGGCCAGGATGTTTTGGATTCCCGCGGCCTTCATTTGTTCCATCGTTTGGGCGATTTTTTCTTTTGTTGAATTTACGCAAGTCAAGTGGGTTAGGGAAGAGGCTCCGTTTTCCGCGACAATTTTGGAGACTTCCATTGTTTGGCTTTGCGTGCTTCCTCCGGCGCCGCAAGTGACGCTGATAAAGTCGGGCTTTAAGGCCGCGAGCGTCTTGATTTTTTCAGGGAGGGCTCCAAGGTTTCCTTCCTGCTTTGGCGGAAAGACTTCAAAAGAGAGCGTAAGTTTTTTGCTTGCGAAAATATCCTTAATTTGCATGGCCGAATTATAATATATATAGAAAAAAATTACAATAAAGCCGCGCCTGGGCGAAAGCCGCTAGAGCTCGTCGCCTTGGCGGGCAAGCTCAAGGCGCTTTAGCCGCTCGCTGTCCAGCGTTATTGAAAGGTTTCTTTCCTGCGAAGGAAGGACTAGGCCTTTTGGTCCGTTCTTTGCGCGGCGCAAATGCTTTACCTGCGTGTAGTAAAGGTCGGCCTTTCCGTTTTTGCGCGCCTTGGAAAAGTAGACGGCCAAATTGCCCGCGTCCAAAAGTATGTCCAGCGGAATCGTTTTTCCGGCGCGGTATTTTATGAAAACGTAGCCGCCCGGACAATCGCGGGTGTGAAGCCACATGTCGCTTCCCTTTACATGGCGGCGCAAAAGCTCGTCGTTTTCGTTGGCGTCGCGGCCCACTAGAATGTACCAGCCGTTCACTGTGTAGTCCAGGCCGGGATGGCTTTTCTTTATTTTTTGGCGGGGAGCGGAATCCTTTCGCAAAAGCTGCTCTATGCGGACCGGATTTTTTTCGTTCAAGATTTCTTGGTAGGCCTTGTCCAGGGCCGCGAGTTTTTTTTGCGAAAGCTCAATCTCGGCCTTTAACTCCTCCGCGCCGCTCAGTTCTTTTTTATACAGCTCGTAGTAACGGGCGGCGTTGGCTTGCGCCGAAATTTTCGGGTCGATTTTTATTTGAACGGTCGCGCCGCTTTCGTAGTCCTCGCATTCCAAAAAATTTGAATCGGCGCCGACTAAATGCGCGTTTGCAAGAATCAAGTCGCCCCAATGCTTTTTTTTGCCCGCCGTCTCAAAGTCGGCCTTTTTCTTTTGCAGGCGTTCAAGCGCGGCTTCCTGCTTTGAGCGGCGCGTTTCGTACCAGGCTTTGGCTTTTTCCAAAAGAGCGTCGCGAGAAAGGTTTGAGGAGCGCTCGCTGTAAAACCAATCGACCTTTTGGTTGAACGAAAGGGACGGCCAGTCGGGATGGGCGCGCGCGGCCTCTTCCTGGACGTCGGCAAAGTCGCGGGCAGGAAAGCGCGCGCCGGCGTCTTGGCCTTGCAAAGCCTTTTCTTTGGCGCTTTCCCAAATCGCTTCTTCGTCAAAAACGCCGCCGGTCACTTCGCCTTTTTGCGGACGGCGGAACATCGTGTCCAAGATATTGTTGTCTTGGCCGCACAAAATTATGTTGGCGGCCGCGCTCCACAGGCGGACAAACATATTGTAGCGCTTGTCGCCGTGGCCCAGCTCAAATTTTATGATTCGCTCAAAGCCCATTTGCGCGCAGGAAAGAATTTTCGCGCCGCGAATCCTGGACTTTAGGAATTCCATAAAGCGCAGGGGCTTTTCGTTTTTGGGAATTTTCCGCCGCGTTTCGTTGATGCGGGTGGCGTCGTGGCCCGCGCAAATCAAAATCGTTTTGGCCGCGCCTTCCTTGTAAACATATAGCGCGATTGTGTCATAGCCGGGCTGTACAATGTCTTGGACAAAGCTTCCGGTCAAGTCGAGTTCGCTTAGAATTAAGTTTATTTCGTTGCAATTGAGTGACATTCTTTTCATAAAATATAGCGCGAATTTGCCGCTCCGTCAAACTCCTCCCCTCAAAAAAAAATCATTGAAAAAAACGCTGTTCCGTGATAAAATAGAACATTAAAAAAAGTTCTGAAAAACGGAGGAAAAAATGTTACAGTGGATTTCCGGCCTTTTTAAGGCTTTAAACGCCAACCAGAATCCCGCCGAGATGGCGCACGGTTTGGCTCTTGGCGTCATGCTGGGGCTGATGCCAAAGAACAACGCGCTTTGGTATTTGATTCTTGTCTTTTTCTTGTTTGTCAGAATAAACAAGCCCACCTATCTTTTGACCATGCTTGTCGTGTCTTATTTCGCTTGGATGCTTGACCCCTTGTTCGGTTCTGTCGGCTACGCGATTTTGACGTTCAAGCCCTTGGAAAGCGTTTATTCCATGCTGATAGAAATTCCCTTTGTCGGCTTCACCAAATTCAACAACACGATTGTAATGGGAAGCTTCGCCTTTAGCTTGATCGCTTACATTCCGGTCTTCGCTTTTGGAATTTTCTTTGTCAAGTTTTGGCGGAACAAAATCGCGCCTGGCTTTATCAAGTCTCCGCTTTACAAGGCGGTCGCCAATTTGCCTGTCATTGGAAAGATTTTCGAAGCCTTTGAGGAGAAGTTTTAATTATGGCAAAAATCACTGACAAAGACACTGAAAAAAAGACGGCCGCAAAGAAACGCTCCGCGACAACCGTGACAAAAAAAACTGCGGCAGAAAAGCCGGCGGCGACTAAAAAGGCTGAGCCCGCTCCCGCCGCCGAAAAGCCCAAGAAGGAGCCAAAGAAGATTCCCGCGAAAAAATTGCCCGGGCTTCTAAAAAAAGTTTACAAGGCCGACAAGATAGAGAAAGTCCTTTACAAAAAAATTTACATCTCAAGCGACAAGGCCTTGGTCCAGTCCTTGTTCGAGGACAATCCCGCAAAGCCCGGAACCGTGCGCATCCCCTTGGACTCGATGATTCCCAAGGCGGACTTCAAGCGGCTTAAGTTGATAGCGAAAGACGTAAAGAAAAACAAGGGCTCCTTTAAGCTTGTTCCCTTTGTCGCGACGGCGGCCTTCATCGCCGCTTTTGTCCTTGCGGTAATCACATTCAAGAATCCCTTGGCAAAGAAAGGCCTTGCGATGGGCTTGCAAAAGGCTTTTGGCGCCCGCACGGACATAGCGCGCGTCAACGTGGAATTCCTAAAGGCCACGATAACGGTGAACGGCTTGCAGCAAGCCAACGCCAACGAGCCGATGAAAAACCTCTTTGAAATCGAAAAGACCGAAATCAAGTTCAACTTGACCGAAGCCTTGCGCGGAAAGTTTGACGCTCAGAACATCGAGGTGACCGGCCTTAAGATTGGAACGGACAGAAAGTATTCCGGCGCTCTTCCCAACATCCAAAAAGCCGCCGCTCCCTCCGACGTAAAGAAAACTGAATCCGAAATCGGAAAAAAGAAGGACGCCGCGATTTCAGCGGCCAAGGCTTCGATTGAGGCGGCTTTCGCAGAATACAATCCCGAGAACATGATAAAGAACGTTCAGGAAAACCTTAAGTCGCCAGCCCTTGTCAAGGACGTTCAGGGAAAGGTTGACGCTTCCGTTGAAAAATGGAAGGACAAGCCTGACGAAATCAAAAAGCAAGTCGAGGATTTTTCTAACAGCGTAAATTCCTTGGTCAACAAGGATTGGTCGGGCGTTAATAACCCGATTGAAATCAAGAACGCCATAAGCGAAATCACTGGCGCGATAGAAAAAAGCAAGAGCGTCACGAATTCCGTAAAGGGAGTGGCCAACGACATCAAGGCGGACGCGGCTCAAGTAAAGCAAATTTCCAGCCAAGTGCAGGCCGCTGTAAAGGCGGACACTGATTTGGTCAACAGCCAGCTAAAGAAAATCACTTCGTTCAATATGGACACGGGAACGCAAATCTTGAGCAACGCCTTTTACAGCGCCCTCTATGCCGCTTGCGGAGACTATTATCCCTATGTCGCCAAGGCGATTGACGCTGCGCTAAAAGCCAAGCAGTCCGCCTCTAGCGATCCCAAGGAAACTCAAAAGAAGGCGGCTAAAACGCAAAAGCGCCATTCGCGCCTTCCCGGCGTTGACGTTTGGTACAAGCGCGACAACGTTCCGCGCTTCTTGATAGAAAGAATCGCCTTTAGCGGACTTGGCGTGACGGCACAGGGCTTGGAAATCTCAAACGACATGGACAAGCGCGGCTCTCCGGCCACCCTTGCCGGAAGCTATCAAGAAGACGACAGGCGAACGCACAAGGCGAAGGTTGTAGTTGACGCGCGCAGCAAGACAAGCAATCCGCTTGTTGGCGCCGAGTATTCAGGCAACAACTATCCCTTTTCTTTTGAAAGCCCTTACTTGAACCTTGCGTCAAACACAACGTTGACCGCGAATGGTTCCATCGACTCCGACGGAAGCGTTTTAATCGGCGCCAACTTTGACATGCGCGGCCTTAAGCTTACTGCCGAAGAGTTTGAGCCGGCCATCGCCTACCGCTTTTATTCAAGCGCTCTTGCCGAATTTGACCGCCTGGCGCTTGGCGCTCAAATCGCGGTTGACACAAACCGGCAGCTTTCGCTTAAGCTGACGTCGGATTTGGACAAGCAGTTCAACGCTGTCCTAAAACGGGTTGTCAACAAAGAGCTGGCCGGCTTGATAGGCGACGCGCGAAAGCAAATCACAAAGCTGCTTGACGAGCAGACTGGCGGCGTTACAAGCAAGATCGCGCAATTCGTTAATTTGGAAAACGGAATAAACGCGCAAAGCCTTAACATGGACAAGCTGAACAAGGAGCTTAATTCCAAAAAAGCCGAGCTGCAAAAGATGCTGGAAAAGCAGGCGTCTGACGCAATCGGCGGAGCGGCCGGCGACGCGGTTGGCGGAGCCCTTGGCGGCGCGCTTAAAAAATTGTTCTAAAAAACATCGCCCCGGATTTCCGGGGCCTTTTAATAAAATTAAGGAGAAGCGAATGCTTATAAAACTTTCTTTGATTGCTGTCTTTTTCGCAATCTTTGTTTTTGTCGGAATCAAATGCCGCGGCGCCGCAAGCGACGTTACCGGCTATGTTTTGGGAGGCCGCAAGGTTGGCCCTTGGCTTACGGCTTTCGCATACGGAACGTCTTACTTTTCGGCGGTAATCTTTGTCGGCTACGCGGGCCAGTTTGGCTGGAACTTTGGCGTCGCCTCAACTTGGATTGGCCTTGGAAACGCCTTTATAGGCTCGCTTTTGGCCTGGGCGGTTTTGGGAAGGCGAACGAGAATAATGACGCGCTTTTTGGACTCAAAGACGATGCCTGACTTTTTTGGCCGCCGCTTCGCCTCGGAAAAAATCAAGGTCGCCTCAAGCGCGATAACGTTTTTCTTTTTGATTCCTTACACGGCCTCTTTGTTCAACGGCCTTTCGCGCCTTTTTAAGATGGCCTTTAACGTTGACTACGCCGTTTGCGTAATCGTCATGGCGCTTCTTACGGCGGTTTACGTAATCGTCGGAGGCTACATGGCCACCGCCGTAAACGACTTTATCCAAGGCCTTGTGATGCTGGCTGGAATCGTCGCGGTTGTCCTTGCTGTGCTGGCCCAAAACGGCGGCTTTATGAAAAGCCTTGCGCTTATGAGCGAGATTGAGTCTCCTGTCATGAAGGGAGCCTATGTTTCCTTCTTTGGTCCGGATCCCCTTTATCTTCTTTTTGTCGTTCTTTTGACTTCGCTTGGAACATGGGGGCTTCCGCAAATGGTCGGAAAGTTCTACGCGATTAAAAACGAAGAGTCGATTAAAATCGGAACGGTAATCTCAACGGCCTTCGCGGTCGTTGTCGCCGGCGGCTGCTACTTTTTGGGAGGCTTTGGCCGCTTGTTCGCCACGGCGGAATCCGTAAAGGCTTTGGGCTTTGACTCCATCGTTCCCAACATGCTTTCAAACCTTGGCGACGTTTTGATAGGCGTCGTCTTGATTTTGGTTTTGTCGGCTTCTATGTCGACGCTTTCTTCGTTGGTGCTCACTTCAAGCTCCACGCTTACGCTGGACTTTATCGGCGCGATAAAAAACAAGCGTAACTCGGAAAAGGGCAACATGCTTATGATGCGCGTCTTTGTGGCGGCCTTTATCGTTCTTTCCGCAGTCATCGCGATTGTCCAGGCAAAGAGCCGCGTCACCTTCATCGCGCAATTGATGGGCGTAAGCTGGGGAGCGCTAAGCGGCGCCTTTTTGGCTCCGTTCTTGTACGGTCTTTATTGGAAAAAGACCAGCCGCGCCGCCGTTTGGATTTCCTTTGTTTTTGCCACTTTCATGCAAATCGTCCAGCTTTTAAAGTCTTTGGGCGTGATTGCCGTTCAAGGCCCCTTCTTGAATTTTGTCTTTAGGAATTCGCTTTTTTCCGGCGTCTTCTGCATGTTGGGCGGCCTTGTGATTGTTCCGCTTGCAAGCCTTTTGACGCAAGGCTCCAAGCCCGAAAACGCGGACAATATGTTCATTTGCTACGATAAAAAAGTTATGGTTCCCGCGCGCGAAATTCTCACCGAGGAAGATAAATAAGGCTAAAGTCGCCTCCCAAAAAGCCGATAATCTTAATTGATGTATTATCTGTTTTATGGGAGGCTTTAACTATATGGGTTACAACCAGGCTTACAACGCTTACAAAAAGGCCAGCGTCAACACCGCCAGCCAAGCTGAACTCGTAGTTCTTCTTTACGAGGGAGCGGTAAAAAAACTCGCTTCCGCCTCGTCAAAATTCGGGCCCGACGGAAAGCTTCCTGTGGCCAACATCGAGTCTTTTAGCGCCGACGTTTTGCGGGCTCAGGAAATCATCACCGAATTGCAAGTGTCGCTTGACATGGAAAAGGGCGGCGAAATTTCACGCAATTTGATGGCGCTTTACATTTTCTTCAACGACCAGCTTAGAAACGCCAACATTTCAAAAAGCAAGGATAAGATTGATTCCGTATTGAAGATGATGACGGAGTTGACCGAGTCGTGGCGAAAGGCCGCCGAAAACGCAAATGGAACTGTTGCCGCCCAGTCACAGCCGGCCTTGAACATTGAGGGGTAATTGTTATGGAAGAAATTTCTAAGGAAGAGCTTGACGAGCGCGTGGCTTTGCTAAAAAAGTTCCGCCAGCTGCTACAGCAGCAGCGCGATAAATTCCGCGAGTATCTTACTGTTTTGGAAAAGCAGGAAAATTCAATCGCGACCGAAAACGCTGACGCGCTTTTGGCCCATACAGAGCTTGAGCAGCAGGTCGTTTCTAACATCATGAACTTGCAAAAAGTTATCGCTCCGATGTCCGACCTTTACAATAAACGCGGCGGCAAGCGGGACGAGGAAAGCATCGTCTCGCTTCAAAAGGACTTGTCAAGCTTGCAGACGCAAGTGCTCGCGCAGAACAAGAGAAACCGCGACCTTTTGCGAAGCCACATCGACAGCATCAGGACTCAAATCGCGTCGTTCAGAAATCCCTATAAAAGCCGCCGCTCAATCTACGCCGAAAAAAGCGCCACGGCTTCTATGGTTATGGTGGAAGCCTAGTCCGCTCGTGTCTGCGGACGCTTCCCGTTTGTGCCGATGGAATTGTCCGCTCGTCTGTTATGGCAAAAAAAAGCCGCTCGGAATTAGAATCCGAGCGGCTTTTTTTACGTGTCAGTTTTTGCTTTACTTGCAAGCCTCAAAAATCAAGTCGGCCAGGAACACGATGGCCAAAATCCAAGTCACTACAGGGATTTCCTTGGCCTTCTTTCCGGCAACTTTGGCGATTACGTAGGCGATGATTCCAAGCATGATTCCCTTTGAGATTGAGTAGGCAAAGGGCATTGTCATGATTGTGATGAAGGCGGGAATTCCTTCTGTGGGGTCGTCGAACTTGATTCCGACAACGCTTCTCATCATAAGGTAGCCGACAAAAATCAAGGCAGGCGCTGTGGCCGCGGCGGGAACAAGTCCAAAGAGCGGGCTAAGGAAGAGCGCCAAGCCGAACAAAACGGCTGTCACAATGCTGGCCAAGCCTGTGCGGGCTCCGGCGGCGACGCCAGAAGAAGACTCAACGAATGAAGTTACTGTAGAAGTTCCCACGCAGGCGCCGGCGACTGTTCCGATAGCGTCAGCGAGCAAGGCTCCCTTTACGTTCTTGACTTCGCCGTTCTCGTCCTTGAGGTTTCCTTGTTCGGCCACGCCAAGCAAGGTTCCGATTGTGTCGAACATGTCTGTGAACAAGAAGGTGAAGAAGATTACAAAGAATTTTCCGATGTTCTCAAAAATTCCGGCAAAGTCAAAGGCGAACATAATTGGAGCGGCCGGAGTAGAGAAGGGCTTGAAGCCTTCGGGGATTGTTGTGACTCCAAAAGGAATTCCGATGATTGTGGTAAGAATGATGCCGATCAAAATCGAGCCCTTTACGTTAAGTGTGTAAAGGATGATTGTGATAATCAAGCCCAAGATGGCTACGATGGCCGCGTGGTTGCTTCCGGCGAAGTTCACAAAGCCGATGAAAGTTCCCGTGTCGCGAGAGCAAATGCCGGCGTTGACCAAGCCGATGATTGTGATGAACAATCCGATTCCGACGGCGACAGCCTTTTTGATTCCTTCGGGAATCGAGTGGATGATGGCTTCGCGCACTCCGCAAAGGCTAAGAATGATGAACAAAATTCCTTCAACAAGAACCGCTGTCAAAGCGAGCTTGTAGGAGCAACCCATTCCCAAAACAACGCTGTATGTGAAGAAAGCGTTGAGCCCCAAGCCTGGCGCCAAGGCGACCGGCAAGTTGGCCAACAAGGCCATTGCCAAAGTGGCGATTACGGCCGAAACGGCTGTGGCTGTGAAAACTCCTCCCCAGGGAAGTCCAGCCTCGCTCAAGATGGCGGGGTTTACGACCAAGATGTAAACCATGGCCAAGAATGTGGTGATTCCGCCGACAACTTCTCTGCTGACGGTGCTGCCTCTTTCTTTCAGTTGAAAGAACTTTTCCATAATGTTTCTCCTTTTTGATAAAAGATGAGAACATTATACCACACTCCGTGCGGTTTTGCTAGTGGTAATTTATTCAACTGCCAGCTTTGGAGCGGCCTTACTTGCCGGAATAAAAGTCAACCACGTCGTCGGGAACGGCGTCGCGCCATTTTGTCTTTAGGACAAGGAATTTGCAAACTTGGCGGCTTAAAAACCAGGCCGCTATTATTCCCGCCAAAATCACGATTGGCGAAACGGTTTTCATTATGGAAACGTCGGCCTTTGCCACCCTGGCAAGAAACCATGCGGCGCCGATTTCAAGCGCCACGACCAGGATAAAGCCAGCAAGCAGCAAGACCAGGGCGCCCAGCATTTGAAGCCAAAAGGCGTTGCGGCGCTTTTGCGTTTCGGTGAGCGGCGCTTTTTCGCTGTCGTCCGGCGCCTGTATCTTCCTTAAATCTTCTTCCGTCATGATTCACTCCTTATTCGTCCTTTGTCGCCGCGCCTTTCGCGCTGGAAACGAACGACACAATCAAAAGGATGCCGCAAACCACAATGGCCGCGTCGGCGACGTTAAAGGTTGGCCAGCGCTCCAAGCCGAAAATGCCGTAAAATTTCACGTCGATAAAGTCAACGACGCCTTGCGGCCTAAAGATTCTGTCGATGATGTTTCCGATGCCGCCGCCGACGACGCCGCAAACGCACCAGCGCTGCAAGGCGTTGAAATCATTGTTCCTAAGGTAAACCGCGATGACGACTCCGATTACAAGAAGGGGAGCCAGCGAGAACAAAAGGCTTCTTAGCGTTTGGGAAAGCGTCGAGCCAAGGCTAAAGGCCACGCCCTTGTTGGCCACGTGAATGATTCTTAAAAAGTCGCCGGCGAAAGACCAGCCGACTGTGTAAATCGGAATGTTGGCCACGACAAGCGCTTTTGTTATTTGGTCAGCCAAAATTATCGCCAAAGAGAGCGAGAAGGGAATCAGTTTTTCTTTTAAGCTTTTTTCCATGCCGAACATACTAGCGCAAAATCCGATTTTTTACAACCTAGCTGCTTTTAGCTAAGAATGCCGCGGACAAAAATTTCCAGTCCGATGAAAATCAATATGCAGCCGCCTACGATTTGCGCCCTTGCCGAAAGGTTTTTCGCCGCGACCCTTCCAATCAAAAGGCCTGTCATGCAAATGGCGAATGTGACAAGCGCGATTGTCAGCGAAGCGACGGCCGCCATGATGGCGCCGTATTCTGCGATTGTAAAGCCTACGCTAAGCGCGTCAATCGAAGTGGCCAAGCCTTGCAATAAAAGCGTTCCAAACGACAGCGGCTTTCGCTTGTTGGAGGGGCAGGCGGCGCAGTCGCGCGCTTGGCAGTCCTTGCATTTCTGGCTTTGGGAATGGATGGACTCGACAATCATCTTTGTTCCGATGTAAACAAGAAGGGCAAGCGCTATCCAAGGAATGAATTTTTGGAAGGCGGAAAAAATCCGCGCTATTGTATGGACGCAAAGCCAGCCGGCCATCGGCATTGCGAATTGAAAAAAAGCGTAGACGCCCGCTATCGCGCATTGGCGGCGCCTTCTCATGCCGGGCTCTGCGATGGCGTTGACGATGGAAACGGAAAAAGCGTCCATCGCCAATCCAACGCCCAAGAGAATTGAGTTTGCGAAAAACAAAAGGCTCCAATTCATGATAAAGTTCCTGCCGGCTGCCGAATGCCGCCGCGCGTTCGTTAATGCGGGCGGCTAGCGCTGGACGCTTCCTTTCTTTATCTTTTGGGCCGTCTCAGCGCCGCAAAAGGCTTCGACAATCGCCATCGCGAACTGCTCGGCCGCTCCGGGGCCGCGGCCTGTAATCAAGTTTTGGTCAACGACAAAGGGCTGGTCAGGAACGAGGATCGCGCCGGCCGTCAAACGATCGGCCGCTTCCTTTGAGCCGCAGTAGTCTTCAAAGCGATTCATTCCCGGATAGCATGTGTATTTTCTTCCTGCCAAAACGCCTGTCTTTGCCAAGACCACGGCGGGCGCGGCGCAAATGGCGGCGACCAATTTTTTTTGCGCGAACATTTGCTTTATAAAGTCCAAGGCCAGCTCGCATGAGCCTACGTTGGCCGCGCCGGGCATTCCGCCGGGAATGAAAACGCCGTCGGGCAGGCCGCCTTCCCTCATCGCAAGTTCGTCAAAAGTCATGTCGGCTTTTACCGGAATGTTGTGTGAGCCGACAACCAGCGGGTCGGCCTTTCCGCCGGCTGGAATCGCCACCGTTTCAACCTGGACGCCCGCGCGGCGCAAATAATCTATGGGCGTGACGGCCTCGATTTCCTCAAAGCCTTCCGCCAAAAAAACAACAAGTCTCGCCATCATTTCCTCCTGATAAAAACTCTTGAAATTATAGCATTTTAGGGGTAAAATATCTATATGGACGCAAACGCCAGAAAAAAACAAGTTCTAATTATAAACGCGGTTCCAATGTTCCGCGAATTTGTCAAGGAAAAGCTTTCTTCCGAGAATGTCAGCGCTGAAATCGCCGACGGACGCTTGGACGCGTTTTCAAAAATGGTTCGCGTCATTCCAGATTTGATAATCATCGACATCGAAGAGTCCTTTGAGGAAGTGATGGACTTGCTGGAACGCAAGATGTCCGACCCCAACGCAAAAAGAATTCCCGTGATTATTTCAGGCCCCGAGATGGAGCGCGCTCAAATTTCCTCGCTGGTGCAATACGGCGTCGTAAAGTATTTTTCAAAGCCCATTAAGTTTGACGTCTTCTTTGAGGCGATTGGAAAAATCATCCGCGCCAACTTGGCGATGGACACCACTCCCTGCGTGCTTGAGATTCACCATAACGGAAACGTGATTTTCGTTGAGATAGCGCAAGGCTTGAACCGAGAGAAAATTTCATTGCTCAAATACAAAATCTCCGAGATGATCGACAACTACAAAATAAAGGAGCCAAAGCTTATCGTCATGATGACGAACTTGCAGCTTTCTTTTGTGGACGGAATCAATGTGGAGCTTTTGCTGGACACTGTTTTGGCCGACAACCGCATTCAAAACCGCAACGTAAAGATTCTTTCGCTTGACAATTACATGAGCGACTTTATCGACGGCCATTTGGAATATGTCGGCGTGAAAGTGCTTAAGGATTTGACAAGCGCCTTGGGCTCAATCGTCGGAGCGGGAAAAGCCGCTGGCGACGCCACGGAAATCATCGCTGACAGCATTTTGGCTGGAGACGAAAACGACGCCGCAAGTTCGGTTGACATTCGCTTTGGCGCCGAGTCTGGCGAAGGCGACGGCATGGGAACAGAAGGAAGCCTCCTTAACATCGCCATTGTTGACGACGACGAGATTGTCCGAAAAATTCTTGCGCAGTCGTTCCAATCGATAGGAATAACTGTTGAGGCTTTTGACAGCGGCGTCAAGTTCGCCCAAGCGATTCAAACAAAAACCTTTGACCTTGCCGTGCTTGACATTTACATGCAGGGCGTGAACGGCTTTGACATCCTTAACCAGCTGAGGGCGCGTGAAAAGCCGATTCCCGTAATAGTTTACTCCCAAGCTGTTCAGCGCGAGTATGTGATTCAAGCCTTAAGCCTTGGCGCCAAAGGCTATCTTGCCAAGCCGCAAAAGCCCGAAGTGATTTTAAAGAAGGCGATGGAAATCTTGCATGACAGAGTCTGACGCGCCTCTTGAAGCGATTGCCACTGGAAGCCGCTTTCTTTCCAGCACAGTCCATGAAATGCGCACTCCAATTCAAACGATTGTCGGTTCGCTTGAGCTTCTAAAAATGACAAGCCTTGACAAGGAGCAGTTGGAGTACGTTCACCAAATGCAAGTCGGCGCCGAAACGCTGCTTGCCCTGGCCAACGACATTTTGGACTTTTCAAAAATTCGCTCGCAGAATTTTCAGCTTGAAAAAATTCAGTTTGATTTGATGGAAGTTGTGGAGCGGGTCTTGGATTCAATCAGCGCCGAAGTCTTTAACAAGGGCCTTGAGCTGGTGAGCGACATATATCCAACTGTGCCGAAGCATTTGATGGGAGACCCGATCCGCTTGCAGCAAATTTTATTGAACATAGTGAAGAACGCCGCGAAATTCACGGAGAAGGGCTACATTCATGTAATCGTAGAAAAGTCCGGCGACGACTTCATTCTTTTTAAGGTTGAGGACACTGGAATAGGAATTTCGGAAGAGGCGCGAAAAAAGCTTTTCACCGACTTTTACCAAGCGGACACTTCGACCACAAGAAAGTACGGCGGAACCGGACTGGGGCTTTCAATTTGCAAGGCGCTTGTCGCGGCGATGGGCGGGAAAATCGGGGTTGAGCCGAACATAAGCGGCGGCTCGATTTTTTGGTTTACCGTTCCTTGCGTCAAGGCCGAAAAGCCCCAAAACGCTTTGGATAAGTTCAAGCGCCTAAAGCGCCCGGACGACGCGCGAATACTTTTGGTTGACGACAATTACTTGGCGCGAAAGTCTTTGGAAAACAAACTGAAGGATTTTGGCTTGCCGTCCGTCGCGCTCGCCCAAAGCGGAAAAGACGCTTTGGAGATGATGAGAGTCGCCGCAAGGCAAAACAATCCGTTCACTTTGGTCCTTATCGACATGGTGATGCCAAGAATGGACGGCTGGCGGCTTGCGAGCGAAATCAACTCTGACAAGACGATTAACGACGCAAAGCTTTTTTTGATCGTTCCCGAAGGCCAGTTAAGGCAAGACGCGAAAATGCGCATGCTAAACTGGTTTAACGGCTACATTCACAAGCCGGTAAAGACAAAAAACCTTTTTAAGCTTTTGTCCAACGCTTTTTCCGATCCGATAGAGTTAAAGAGCGAGGAGCCTGTAATTGACGAGGCCGCCGTCAAGGTTAGCGGCGAGCAAATTGCGAAGGGCGTTTTGGTCCTTGTGGCCGAAGACCATCCTGTGAACAGAAAGCTTATCGTGGCATTCCTGAAAAAAATGGGCGCCAAGATTTTGGAAGCCGACGACGGACTTAAAGCCGTTCAATTGGCTAAAGAGAATCCAAAGACTGACATCGTCTTTATGGACTTGCAGATGCCCGAGATGAACGGCTTGGACGCGACAAAAGCCTTGCGCAAAGACGGCTACAACGGCGTAATCGTCGCGTGCACGGCCAACCACACCGACGAAGACTTTAAGACATACAGCGCCGCCGGAATGAACGACATTTTAGGAAAGCCTTACAAGAGCGACGACTTAAAGAAAGTCATCCTTAGATGGAAGAGTTCCTTTGCCGCAAACTTAAAGCCCGCGCCGGCAGCCGCAAAAAAAACGGCGGGCAAAAAAAATCTTGTTTGGGATTCGGCGGACTTTGAGGACACGATTTCGGGCGACTATGAGCTGGGAATGCAATTGGTCGACGACTTTGCCGCGCAAAGCGAAAAATTGATCAAAGAAATTCCCGCCTACATAAAGGGCAGGGATTACGAAACCTTGCGCCGAATCGGCCATACGATAAAAGGAAGCGCGGCTACGATTTCCGCCTTTTCTTTTTCTGGCCTAGGCGGAGATTTTAACAAGGCCGCCCACGAGCGGAGCGTGAAAAAATTAAGGGAGACGCATAAAGCCTTGCGCGAAGGATTGAAAAAATTCAAAGCGGCGGCGGATCTTTGGAAAAAGGAGCGGGGCAATGAAGACGAACTATCATACACACACGACTTTTTGTGACGGAAAAAACACTCCAAAAGAAAATGCGGAGGAAGCTCTAAAAAAAGGCTTTGACATCTTGGGCTTTTCGGCCCACAGTCTTTATCCGCATTCTTCAGACTGGCACATGCCGGTAGAGGAGCACAAAAATTATTTTGACTCCATTCGCGCCCTGGCAAAAGAATATGATGGAAGGATGAAAATTTACGCCGGCCTTGAGGCCGACTACATTCCGGAAATTGCCTGCGACTTTGACTGGGCTTACAAAGAATTTTCCCCCGACTACCTTATTGGCTCCGTTCACTATTTGACAAACAAAAACGGTTTTTTTACGGTTGACGACAAAGTTGAAAAAGTAAGGGAGGGCCTTGAGCGCCTTTATAAGAACGACGGAAAAAAAGCCGTATGCGAATATTTTGACCGCCAGCGGCAAATGCTGGCCAGCCAAAAGTTCTTGATTTTGGGCCACCCGGACGTAATCAAAAAAAGAAACGGCAGCCTAAAATTTTTTGACGAAGGCGACTCTTGGTACAAAAAGGAATTGAAGGCCACCGCGAAAGCCGCCGCGAAGGCGGGCGTGATTGTGGAAATAAACACAGGCGGCTTGGCTAGAGGAGCGATTGACGACCTTTATCCCAGCGCGGACTTTTTGGACTGTTTTAGGAACGAGGGCGTTCCTGTTGTTTTGTCGAGCGACGCGCACGGCGCCAAAGATTTGGACTTTGCCTTTGACCGCGCGGAGGAGGCGGCCGTTAATGCTGGATACAAAGAAGCCGCCTATTTTGAGGACGGCAAAATAAAGTTTAGGCCGCTTGATTTTCGGCGCCCGTAAAAGCGCCGCGGAATGCCGCGGCCTAAAAGTTTAGCGGCGCTTTTCGTTTTTTGAAGCGCAGTTGATGCACATAAAAGCGTAGGGCAAGGCCTCTAGGCGCGCTTCTGGAATCGGCTTTCCGCACTGAAGGCAAAGGCCGTACTTTCCCTGCTGGATGCGAAGGAGAGCGTTGTTTATTAGAGTAAGGCGGTTGGCGTCCTGGGCGTTGAGCGAATCCAACATATTGCGGTCAACCGCTCCAGACGCGACGTCGATTTCGTCGCCTGATTCAACTTTAGAAACCAAATCCTTGAATTCATTGTTCTGGGCGGCGAGCGCCTCCAGAATAAGATTTCTCTGTTCTGTCAATTTTTCCTTCATTTTTTTGATAAAAGACTGTCTCAAAATTTTCCCCTTGTTGACAAACATGTTTATTTTAAGATACTATAATAGCGCATCTTGAAAAAAAATCAAGTGTTTTTTTAAGGAGGAATCGTGGCAAAAGAAGAAGCGATTGAAGTTGAAGGTTTGGTAAAGGAAGCTTTGCCCAACACTATGTTTCGCGTTGAGTTAAAAAACGGACACATCATCATGGCTCACCTTTCGGGAAAGATGCGCAAGCACTACATTAGGATTGTTCCCGGCGACAATGTTAAGGTTGAGCTTTCCCCCTACGATTTGGACAAGGGAAGAATCATTTTTAGGCAAAGATAGACTCAAGGCGCGTCCGGACTTATGGAGCGCCGGTTATTTTTTATTTGGGCGAAAGAGGGCTTTAAGCGCTTTTGAGGCTCCGCTAAAGCCGTTTGCAATCGCGGCCACGCTCAATATCGGTCCAATCGGAAAAAGATAGATAGAGAACGATAGGGACCAAAAGCCAATCATTATTTGAATAGTTTTCCATATCAACTGGGCGAAGGCCTCGCCGCGCGTCAAGCCGGGGTCTTCGCGCCTGTAATATTGCCGGTGGGCCTCGGCGTAATTGGCCCATTCTTGGAACGGGTCGTAGCTTTCGTTGCCGTAGTTAAAGCCTTGCCGCCAATCGCTTTGCCAGTACGCGCCTTGGCCTTGGCTTTGCTGCCTGTAGTTTCCGAATGGGTTTGAGCCGCCGGCGTCATAGCCCGCCCTTTTGCTTGAATCGCTTAAAACTGAATACGCCTCGTTGATTTTCTTGAATTTTTCTTCGGCGGCCTTGTCGCCTGGATTCCTGTCCGGGTGGTATTTAAATGCGAGGTTTCTGTACGCTTTCTTTATTTCGTCTTGGCTGGCGGTCTTGGAAACTCCAAGAAGGGCGTAGTAGTCTTCCATAACTATAATATAATATAATCAAGGGCGAACGGCAACCCACGTGGCGCCGCTTCCGCCGTGAAATTTATCGGCGCTTCCGCTGGCCCCAAGACGCTGGTCGCCCTCAATGAATTTTCTTACGACGCCGCCCAAAACGCCTTCGCTGTCGGCGGAGTGAATGCCTTTTCCGTGAATGATTAAAATTTTTTGCAAGCCTTGCCGTTTGGCGGCGGCGACAAAATCGTTAAGGGCTTTCCAAGCCTCTTCCTGGTTTTTTCCGTGAAGGTCCAGCGTGGCTTGCGGCGATAGTTTTTGAATGTAAGAGGCGCGGCGCGATTTTTCTTTAGCCTCTTGTTTTTCGGCCTCCGAGTCCTTGTCGACGATTTGGCCTTTTTGCGAGGATTCCCATTTGTCCAAAATGTCGCCGAAATTCATTTTATCAACGCCAAGTTTTCTTTTTTAATCCAGCCGCCGTTTTCGTTGTAGACAATGTAGTACCAATCTTGCGTCTCTTGCTTGATTTGGACGCGGCTTCCGCCATTGACGGCGGATTTGGTTATCGCCGAGTCTTCGGGAATGGGGCTTATTTCGCCTCCAACCACAACGCCGTATCTCTTTAAGGCTGCGTTGGAGAGCAGCGCCGAAAGGAAGAAAAGGCAAAGCGCCGCGACGCCGATTACGGCAGCCTCAAAGCGCTTTTTTAAGCCGGCAAAGGTTAGCGCCAAAATTATCAAAAGCGCGTTGGCGCTCAAGACAATCAAGACAAAGCAATAGTTCGTTTCGCTTGCGGCGGTTCGTATGCCGGCCGCGCTCTCCGCTTGGATTCTTTTGGCGCGAATTTTTGGCAGGCCCAAGAACGCGCGGCGCTCCTCTGACCTAAGGCGAGCGATTTCGGCGCAGTCAAAGGGAGTGTATGTCTTTTTGTCCTTAGCCTTGTTCGCCGCCGCGTCTTCGGTGAATGCGTAGGCGTAGACAGGCTCCTTTTGGCCGGCGTTGACGCTTGGCGCCTCTTTTTTTTGCGGAACGACAGTCACCGCGCATTCCGGGCTTGTAAGGTAAACCGAGCGGCCGGAGTAGGCTGTGACCATCATGCGGATTTCAGGAAGCGAGGCGGGTCCTGTCGCGAATGGAATCCATTCAAAATAGGATATTGGGATTTTTTCGGTGGTGAATTCCGAAGGACGGCGCGCCTCGTTTTTTTCAGCAAAGCGCTTTATTTCTGTGAAGATGGAGTCTTTTGGAATGTTCCACGCGAATTGCTGGGCTTGAAGCGCGTACTGCAGGTAAACCGTAAATCGGGCCGCCTTGTCGCTTTCAAGCGTGATTGCCGGAGTCTTCTTCGCGTCCGCGCTTATAGTCTCTCCGCTGTCAAAGACAATTATCAAGCGGGGATTGATTGTCCGCGGGTTTTCGTAAACCTCAACGCTTCTGAACTTAACCGGATAGCGGCGGCCCTTTACGTAAATAACTAGCGGCGGAAAGGTGAAGCTGCCTGTTTGCCTGAACGTGAACCACAAGTCAACTTCCGTTCCCGCGCTTCCGTCCTTTGTTATGTAGTCGCTTTTCTTTGACGAGTTGAAGGCGACGCCTTCTGGAAAAACCGGAAGCTCCGTTTGTACGTCGCTTGGAAGCGCCTTTGGAATCCTAAGGATGAACTGGGCCTCGTTGTTTGTAAAGAAGATGTCGTCTTTTGGAAGAGCCTCAAGCTTTTCGGCGTCGGCCCATGTAAAGGCTGCGGCTTGCGTGTTTTGAGAATATAAATTGCGGCTGTTTTGCGCGCTTAAGAGATATAGGGCTGCCGTCAATAATCCGACGGCGACGCGTCCTTTTGCTCTTTTTGAGTGTTTTTCCATTGTTGTTGGTCTTTCTCCCGTATTCTATTGAAAATAGATTTTTGCAAATCAGACTCTTCCTGCGAAATTTCATTCGCGCCATTTAGCTGCCGCTCGCTTTCCTTGGCGCGCTGGGCTTGCTGGCTGTAAGACAATTCAAGGTTGATTTTCGCCCGGACGTTTGAAGGGTCAACCAAGAGCGCGTTCTTAAAAAGCTCGGCGGCCTTTTGGTAGTCTCCTTCGCGCTGCGCGATTATTCCCGAATTGTAGAAGGCCGCGAATTTTATTTTGTTCGGAGCGGAGCCTGAAAGCTCGTTGATTTTTTCAAGCGCGGCGGCGTTTTCGTTTTGCATCAAGTATGTCGCGGAAAGTCCGTAAAGCGCGTATTGCTTGATTGTTTCGTCGCCGTTGGCCTTTGCTTCGTCAAGGCTTTGGTTGAATTTGGCCACGGCCTCAGTGTATTGCTTTTGGTTCCAATTCCAAACCGCGCCCAAAATCTTTCTTGACTCCTCAAACTCGCTTGAACATGAGCAAAGGCAAAGCGCGACCAAAGAGACCGCAAGCTTTTCATGAAAGCCGCGCAGGGAGAATTCGCTTGCGAAGAAACTTAAGATAAAGAAAACTATTCCCAATGCGATGAAGAGCAAGTGGCGGTCAACGCTTTGCATTTCGTATGACATAGTTGTTTTGTCTGCGATGCCAGAGCTTTTTACCGAAGACAAAACTTTGTGGGCCGAGCCAAGCTCTGTCGCGTCCACAAATTGAGCCGAAGCGCCTTTGACGAAGCTAAAGCCAAGTCCGCCAAGATTTTTTTTGTTGGCAGCGTTCACGCATTCCCTTGTCTTTTCGCTTCGAAGCGCGGTTTTCACAGTCGTCTTTCCGTCGCCCGCGTAAATTTCCGTTTCGCGCTCATCGCCAAAACCGATGATGACGACGCTCACTCCTTTTTTCAAGGCCGCGCCCAAAGCGTTTTCCAAGAGCGCGTCGCTTTCCTCGCCGTCCGTAAAGAGCCAAATGACAGGGGCGTTTGAAATGTTTTTGGGGAAAGATTTGAGGGCGGCGTTGATTCCGTCGCCCAAGGAGCTTCCCGCCGAGCTCATGAGTTTTGGCGAAAGAAGCGAAATGAGGGCGCGGATTGACTCTGTGTCTTCAGTCAAGGGAACCGCGAGAATGCCGTTTCCCTTTGCAAGCGTCGCGCTTACAGGCGTTCCGTCGGCCTCAAGCTTGTCTAGCAAATCGTTGGCGTAAGAGGCCGCCGCCTCTAGCCTTGTCAAGCTGTTGGGGCAGTCTCGCGCTGTCATGCTGTAAGAAATGTCAAAGACCAGAGCCACGGCGGCGCCGTTTTTTTGCGCGGGCGTTGACACTGTTCCCCAAGAGATGCCCGCCATCGCGAATGTCACCATGCACCAGGCGGCGGCCCTAAGGACAACTCTGGCGAAAATTCTTTTCCGCATGTTTTTGTATTCTTTTGTCCTTTTGTTTTTGGCTGATTTCATCAAAAGAGAAAAAGTCTTTTTGTAAGTCAGGGCGCTGTAAAGCATGGGGGGAATAATAAGCAAGAGTCCGTACAGGGCCATTGGCCGTTCGACGCTAAAGTTCATACAAACTCCTTGAGCAAAAATCTTCTGATTAGCCAAGACAAGGCGACAATCAAAATCGCGGCAAAAAGAAATTTGTCGTAATACTGTTTGTTGACGTTGCGCAAGTAATAGTTTTGCGCGACGCTTTCCCTGCGAGTTATGGCGGACAGGACTGTGGACAGGGCGCCAATGTTTTCTACGCTGTAGTAGTGGCCGCCGGAGCTTAGCGCGATTCTTTCCAAGGGGCCAGAGTCAAAGGACGAGTCAAGGTAGCCGGTGTATTCCTTTCCGGTGTAGGGATCTTTGTAGTCAAGCGGAACCGAGCCGCGCGTTCCGATTCCGACGGTGTACAAGGTTATCTTGTTTTCCACTGCGAGTTTCGCCGCCGTGTCCGGGTGGATTTCTCCGGCGTTGTTTTCGCCGTCGGTTATGAGAACGATTGACTTTCGCGGCGCCTTTGACGTTGACAAGTGGTATATGGCTGAACTCAAGCCCGTGCCAATCGCGGTTCCCTCTCCCATTTCGCCAAGGGTCAGCGAAGAAAGGCGGCTTTCAAAGTAGTCCAAGTCGCTTGTCGGCGGAACTACAATCGCAGCCTCGTTTCCCATTGCGACAAGGCCGTAAGAGGCGCCTGAGTTTTTTTGAACCAAATTGCGGGCGGCCTGTTTTGCCGCGTCGATTCGACGGCCGCCGCCTATGTCGCGCGCCGCCATTGAAGGGCTGGTGTCCAAGACAAAGATTATGTCGGCGCCGCGGGTCGTGTAAACGCGCTCTTGCTCGCTTACAATCGGGTCGGCGAAGGCCAGCACAATCATGATGAAGGCCGCGAAAACCAAGCTTGTGGCGGCGCTAGAAGCGAATGCCAACAGCTTGTTGTCCCATGAAAAAACATAGCCGTCCCAGTCGGCGAAAGTCAGCGGGAAGCTGATTCTTTGCAAAAGGCCGATTTTCCTAAAGGCCAAAAAGAGCGGAATCAAGAGCAAAAGGAAAAAGGCGCCTGGGTTCATGAAACTAAAGGACATCCACACCCTCCTCGGAAGCGCCGTCGCTTTCAAAAAGCGCGATGGCCTTTAGCGCCATGTCGCTTAATGACTTGCGCTCATAGCTGGCCAGCTTTGCCTGGTGCTCGGCCGGCGGATACAGCTGCGAGTCGATGGAGTCATGCGCGTAGCGAATGTAGTCTGTTCGTATGAACATTGATGTCAAGTCTTCCACGCTGTAGGCGATTGAGTCTGGTATGTCGTCCAGGCAAATTTTTGAAAAGCCTTCCCTGATCGCGCGAGCCGACGCAGACTTAAAGGGATAGTCAAACCTAAATTCAAGGTATGCCCTTGTGATGTTTTGCAAGCCGGCGCAAAAGTCAATGTCGCTGATTTTTTTGTTGCGCAAGAGCCGCTTGATTTTTTTCACTGCGACGCTGGAATTCTTTTTATAGGCTCTTCGCATGGACATGTGCTTGAACCATCTGCGGATGTCGCCGAATTTAATCAAAGCCCTTAAGATGAGCGCGAAGACAATGAGGGCCGCCAGCAAAATCGCAAAGAGGGCGTATGTCGTTCCCGGAATGATGAAAGGCGGAGACGGCGGCTGCATGTCGCGGAGGTTTGTTTTTTCGACAATGGACTTTATTTCTATCGGCTCGAACAAAATCGAATACGAAATGTTTTTGTTCTTGTCCTTGTCGCTAAGGTTTAGGGCGGAGAACAAGTCAAATGGCGGAAACTCGATTATGCCGGGCCGCCAAGGAACGATTTGAAGGCTTATGACATATTCCATGTCGTTGCGGCTAAAGTAGGCGCTCTTTATCGCAATCGAATTGTATAGGTTCTTAAAGGGAAGCTTGTTTATGTCGATTTCCTTTTCCATCACCAAGGCGGCGTTTGGAAAAAAATCGACGGCGCTTCTAAAAGAGTAGCGCAGCTCCGCCTGGTCGCCGACAAAAACTTCCAGCGGAATCAAGGATTGGGAGACTTCGGACGCGTTTTCCGAAACGTTTTGGGCGAAACAAAAAAAGGCGCGGCTTGAAAGCAGCGCGGCCAAAAGGGCCGCCTTGATTTTTTTCATACGGCTTCCCTCTGGGTAAAGAAATTAAGCAGGACGCTCAAGGGGTCTTCGCTGGTGGAGATTGAAAGGGGAACTCCGCCGCGCCTTAACACGCTGTCGGTCCATCTTTTCGCTCGCATGGCCGCGTCCTCGCGCCACTGGCCCCTAAAGGTTTTTGACATCGTCGGAAAAAGCCTTCTTAGGCCGCTTTCGGAATCGCGGACCACAATCGAGCCTATTTCTGGAAGCGATGAGTCCATGCTGTCGGTTATCCTGACCGCGACCGTGTCGTGCCGCGCCGCCAAATTCGCGAACGCGTCTTCCCAGCCGCCGGCCCTAAAGTCCGAGATTGCGAAAACCAGCGAGCGCTTCTTTAAAAGCTTTCCGGCGCCCTGCAAGGCGGCCGCAAGCGCGGTTCCCCGGCGGCGCTCCGGAAGCTCGTCGAGGCGCGAAAGCAAAAGCATTGTTTGGTTTGAGGAATTTTTTGGCTTTATGGCAAATTCAATGTCGCCTGAAAACAATACCGTGCCGACAGGGTTTGCGTTGCGTTCGGCGCTAAGGGTAAGGAGCGCGGCGATTTCGGTCGCGCTTTCAAGCCTGGTCTTGTTTTTGGTTCCTTCTTGCATGGAGAGGGAACGGTCGACAATCAAGAATATTTGCAGCTCGCGCTCCTCGTCAAAAAGCTTTACGAAAGGCTTTCCGCTGCGCGCGGTGACGTTCCAGTCGATTGTACGGACGTCGTCGCCGCGAAGATATTCGCGCACGCCGGCGAATTCAATTCCCTGGCCGTGATACAAGGAGCGGAATGTTCCGTTTTGCATCGCCGACGCGAGAGACGTTGTGGTAATCCTAAGAACCGCCGCGCGCTTTATTAAAGACTCGCGGTCTGAAATTAAATTTTCCGCCATTTGCAAGTCCAAGAAAAATTACGGAAGCGGAGTCAATTCCAAAATCTTTTCTATAATGTCGTCGGCGCTGACGTTTGACGCGGCCGCTTCGTAAGACAAGACCAGACGGTGGCGCAAAACGTTCTTTGCCACGGCCTTGATGTCGTCAGGCAAGACAAAGGAGCGGCCGCTGAACAGGGCTTGGACTTTCGCGCACTGAAGCAAGGCGATTCCCGCGCGCGGAGAGGCGCCGTAGTCGATGTACTTTGAAATGTCGTCCTTGCTTGACGTCAAGGAATTCGCGGGGCGGGTTACGTTCACTATTGAAACTATGTACTCGACGATTTTTTCGTCGCAAACGATTCTCTCCAAAAGGTTTCTGCACTTGCGCAAAATTTGCTGGCTAAAGACTTGGCCAACGGGAACTGCGGCCGCGTTTCCGCAAGTCTTTACGATTTCCACCTCTTCGGAGGGAGTGGGGTAGGGAACGACAATCTTCATCAAAAAGCGGTCCAATTCCGCTTCGGGCAAATTGTAGGTTCCTTCCTGCTCAATCGGGTTTTGCGTGGCCAAGACAAAGAATGGGTCGGGCAGCTTGTAAGTCGTTTCGCCGATTGTCACCTGGCGCTCGGCCATCGATTCAAGCAAGGCGCTCTGGACTTTGGCCGGGGCGCGGTTGATTTCGTCGGCGAAAACGACGTTTGTGAAAACCGGTCCCTTGTGGACGCTAAAGCGGCCGGAATTTTGCTCGTACATCAAAGTGCCGGTAAGGTCGGCGGGGAGCAAGTCTGGAGTGAACTGGATGCGCTTGAAGTCCAGGCCGCTAAGCTCGGCAAAGGTGCGCACGGCCAAAGTCTTTGCCAGGCCGGGAACGCCTTCAAGCAATATGTGGCCGCCGGCGACCATCGCGGTCAAAATTCCGTCGATTACCTGGCTTTGGCCCACCAAGCGTTTGCCGGCCTCGGCTCGGCATTTTTCCGCGATTTCGCGGCATTCCTTCAAGTCGTCTTCGTTGATTTCACTTCTTTCCATAAAATTAACTCCAATTTTTGTATTCGCTCGTTCCGCAAAAATGAATATTTATACATACTTTTTGCATAGTTATTCTTGACATTCAAGCCTTGTTTAGCGTATTATATCATATCATGTTGAACCCATTAGCGCAAGAATTAAACGACGTTTTAAAGGGCAGTTCTGCCGATTTTTTGTTCTCGGACTTTGGCCGTAGAATCTATTTTCCCAACGGAATCATAGCGCAAAGCGGCGAGGCCAAGAAGTTCGGCTACGCCGCCAACGGAACGATTGGAACGACGATCATCGACGGACGTCCCGCGATGCTCAACGCGATTCACAGGCACGTTCCCGAATTTTCCAGCGCCTCTTTGGTAGGCTACGCTCCCACAGCCGGAAACCCCGACTTGCGCGAAGCCTGGAGGCAGGACATGATACGAAAAAACCCTTCGCTAGAAATGAAGGATTTTTCGCAGCCTGTTTTGGTTCCCGGCTTGACGGCGGGCATTTCTTACGTCGCCGACCTCTTTTTTGACGAAACAAAGCCCCTTTTGGCGGCGGACCCCAGCTGGGACAATTACGCCTTGATCGCGGAAGCCAGAAGAAACGCTCCCTTCCACCAGTTCAAGATGTTCTCGGACGGAAAGTTTGACTTTGCCTCGCTTGAAAGCGCGCTTAGAAAGGAATGCCAGGACACGGGCAGCGCCCGCCTTTTGCTGAACTTTCCGCAAAACCCGTCGGGCTACTCTCCGACCCGCGACGAAGCCAAAAAAATCGTCGCGCTCCTAAAGGAGCTTGCCGAGGCCGGAAACAAAATCCTTGCCATAAGCGACGACGCCTACTTTGGATTGAACTACGAGGACTCCATCGAGCCCCAATCGCTCTTTGCCTACACTTGCGACTTGCACCCCAACATTCTGGCCGTAAAGATTGACGGCCCGACAAAGGAAGACTTTGTCTGGGGCTTTAGGGCGGGCTTTGTCACCTTTGGCTGCAAGGGCTGGACAAGAGACCAGTACCAGGCTTTGGTGACAAAACTGATGGGAACGATCCGTTCTTCTGTAAGCTGCTCGTCAACGCCGCCCCAGTCCTTCCTGCTTAGGGCGATGACCGACGAGTCGGAGGAATTTGAGGCCGAAAAATTGGAATACCGCGCCGTCTTGGAGGAGCGCTACGCCAAAGTCCGCGCCTTTGTTGACAGCCACTCGTCAAAGGCGCTTGAGCCGCTCCCCTTTAACTCCGGCTACTTTATGAGCTTTGCCGTAAAGGGAAAGGACGCGGAGGAATTGCGCAAAAAGCTTTTGCATGAATGCGGAATCGGAACCATCTCCATCGACAGCCGCACCTTGCGCGTTGCCTTTAGCTCTTTGGAAGCGGAACAAATCGACGAAGTTTATGCGACAATCTACAAAGCGGCAGATGAAATGTAAAATAGCCCTTGCCGCGGCTTTAAGCGTTCTTCTTTTTTCTTGCTCAAAAAGGCAAGACCGCTTGGTCTTGTGGACCAACAACGTTGACTTTGTTTCCTTCGCGGAATTGTTCAACTCAAAGCAAGACAAAATTCGCGTTGTCGCCTATTATTACGACGCTCCGGTAAACAAGCTGACAGCGGCCGCTCCTTCCGCAGGCCCCGACATTTTGGCCGGAAGCTACTTGCAGGCCGGAATGGAAAAAAAATATTTTTCCAACTTGAATTCCCTTTTTGGAAAAAAGGGGCCGCTTTTGCGCGACGCCTTTTACGAGCCGCTCTTAAAGTCCTGCGCCGTTGGCGAAAAGCAGTTTTTGATTCCCGTAAGCTTTAACCTTCCGGCTCTAGTATTTTATTCAGGCAACTACGAGAGCGTCTTGGGCGCCGCAATGCTTTCGTTTGACACGGTGAAGGAAATTTCAAGGAAGTTCAACGCGAAAAACAAAAATGGCGTTTACACCTCCATGGGCTTTGGCCCCCTTTGGTCGAATGATTTTCTCTACTTGGTGTTCAAGGACAAGGGAGTTTACTTTAACGTGGGAGCCAAGGAAATTTCCTATACCGAAAACATGTTTGAAAAGAGCGTTGATTACGTGAAGGATTGGGTGGGCGAAATCAACGAGGGCGTAAAGAACGAGGAGGACTTTGCCTTTAAGTACTTGTACATGCCTTTTTACAACCAAGTCCAAAACAACCGCTGCCTCTTTTCTTTCGCTTCCAGCCGCGAAATCCTTTCCTTGTCAAACGACAAAATCCGCGACTTGGATTTTAGGTGGATTTGCAACGACGGCAAGATTCAAATCGAAGACGATTTTGCCAGCATTGGAATCCATTCAAAGAGCAAGCAAAAGGCGGCGGCCAAGAAATTCATCCTCTGGCTTTTGAACGAAAAGACCCAGCGCGGCCTTCTTGAAAGAAAATTCAAGATGGGGCTGGAAAACGACAGCTTTGGAATCGCGGGCGGCTTTTCTTCGTTAAAGGCCGCTACCGAAAAAACATTTCCGCTGTACTACCGCGTGATGATTTCCAACACTCCTGTGGCCGACCTCTTGGCCGCGCCGCAAGCCTTTCCCGCCAATTGGGAACGGATTAAAAAGCATGTTGTCGAGCCATACATCATGGCCGCCTGCTCTGGCGACGATTCAAAAAAGAAAAGCATAAACGAGCGCTACGAGGAATTCTTGGCTTCAGAGGCAAAATAGCCGCGGCGGATAAAGCGGTTTTCTTAGGCTTTTACCGAGAAGAGCGCGCCCGCCTGCGGAGCCAATCCGGCAAGCGAAAATTGGGCTTGGCTGGCTTGGACGCTTTGGGCGATTTCCTTTTGGAATTTCTTTATCAAAACGTCGGCTTGCCCTTCCGTGATTTTAACGCTTTTTTTGGAAGAGCCCTGAAGGCCCTTTATTCTGCTGAGGTTGTCAATCAGGGAGTTGAGAATTTGAATTTTTGAGAGTGAAACTCCGTTTTGGCCCTTTGGCGCGGCGATTCCCGAGATGTGGTTGAATTGGGCGTAAATTACGGCCGAAGGGTTTACCGGCACAAAAAGCTTTCCGCTTGCGCCGCTTGAAGAGACATGATAGCTGTATGGGTTCAAATTCGTAATATTTGAAATCATATTTCGCTCCGCCTTTATTATCGGACGTCGGCGAAAAAACTTTATAGCGGCGGATTGCCGCGCCTCTATGGGCAAAAAAAAAGGCTCGAACTTGTCGAGCCTTATATGTTCTTCTATTGCGGCGCTGAACTTTCAGCGGAAGAACGGTATTGGTTTCTGCATGACCGCAGATGGTTTTTGCCTACTGATTTATAGCCCCAGCAAGGCTAGCTCTCTTTGTCGGAAATTGCATAACGCCTCCTGTCGCGCGAGCGGTGTAAGTCCTCATCTCTTTCCTGCCCACGATTTAATGATAGCATAGTTTCCCAATAATGCAAGTTTTTTTTGAAAAAAAATCGCGTTTTTTTTGCGCTTTTTTCCGATTGTTGATAATTTCACGGAACAAGCGCGCAAAAAAAAATGAAAAAAAACGCCCGAAATTTTGCAAAATTTTCAATAAAAATTCGTATCTTATAATGAGGTGAAAAATGAAAAAGAAAAAAAATCCCGCGCTTTTAATGGCGGCCCTTGCGCTTGCGGGGCTTTTGTTATGTTCCTGCGGAAAAAACGGAAGGGGCGAAATCACGATAAGAATCGTCAATTGGAATGTCCAGACTTTTTTTGACGGGAACAAGGACGGAATCGAGTATCCCAATTTCCTCAAGTCAAAAAAGTGGAACCAAGACGCTTACGCGGCGCGCCTGCAAAAGCTTTGCAAGGCGATAGAGAGCTTGGACGCGGACCTTGTGATTTTGGAGGAAATCGAAAACATTGGGGTTGTCCACGACATTTCAAACGCCCTTGCCGGAAACAATTGGAATCCAAGCAAGGTTTACCGCTACGCCTGCTTTGCGAAAGAGCCGGGCGCCTCAATCGGAAGCGCCGCGCTTTCGCGCTTTCCTTTGCAGGATCTAAAGTCGCATTCGCTTTGCGTTCAGGCGGAAGGCTTGAAGGCGCCTTCGATGCGGCCCTTGATAGAGGTTGACTTGCTGGCGCCAAAGCGGCTTAAGCTTTTTGTTAACCATTGGAAGTCAAAGAGCGGAGCGGGGGACAGCGGCGTTTGGCGCAGATGGCAGGAAAGCCTTTTGGCTCAAAAAATCATTGAGGCTAAAAGGCAAGACGAAAGCGCCGCCATCCTTTGCGCCGGCGACTTTAACCAAGACATAAGCGAGTTTTCCATAAACAGGGAGGATTCGTCAGTTGAGCTCCGCTCGCCTTTTTGCGCCCAAAAGGTTTTTGTACGCTCGCCTTGGCTTGACTGCGAAAGTCCGATTGGAAGCTACAATTTTCGCGACAAGTGGGAGCGAATCGACCATTTCTTTTGCTCCGGCGATTTGTCGCTGGAGGATTTTGGCCCGCGAACAGGCGAGTGGTCGTACGACGACGGCCGCCCCATCGCCTTTAAGATTCATTCGCTGAACGGCTGGTCCGACCATCTTCCGATTTCATGTAAGCTGACCTTTTAGCGGGCGGCATCGCAGCGTCCAGAATTGCAGCGTCCGACAGGACGCGGCGGGCCCGCTCGAAACAAAAGTCTTTGTCTTGCAATCCCCTGCGCGAGCGGCATTGACCCCCGCCGCCCTTTGCGGTAAACTGTCTTCCATGAAAGAACTTGAACTTAAATATGGATGCAATCCAAACCAAAAGCCCGCGCGGGTTTACGTTGAGTCAGGCGACTTGCCTATAACTGTCGTGAACGGCCGCCCAGGCTACATCAATTTGCTTGACGCTTTGAACGGCTGGCAGCTTGTAAAGGAATTAAAGGAAGCCACGGGCCTTCCTGCGGCCGCCTCTTTTAAGCACGTTTCTCCGGCGGGCGCCGCGGTTGGCGTTCCCCTTAGCGACACGCTAAAAAAGATTTACTTTACCGACGACGTTGAGCTCACTCCGCTCGCTTCGGCTTACGCTCGCGCGCGCGGCGCGGACCGCATGTCAAGCTTCGGCGACTTTATTTCGCTTAGCGACAAGTGCGACAAGGCGACCGCTCTTTTGGTAAAAAAAGAGGTTTCGGACGGAATCATCGCTCCCGGATATGACGACGACGCTTTGGAAATCCTTAAGGCCAAGAAAAACGGCGGCTACTGCGTGATCCAAATCGACCCCAACTACGTTCCGCCTGAGCTTGAGCGTAAGCAAGTTTTTGGCGTGACATTTGAGCAGGGCCACAACTTCATCAAGCTTGACGAAGCCTGCTTGCAGAACGTCGTCACAAAGAAAAAAAACTTTAGCGCGGAAGAAAAGCGCGACTTGATAATTTCTTTGATTGTCCTAAAGTACACGCAGTCCAACAGCGTTTGCTACGTAAAGGACGGTCAGGCGATTGGAATCGGAGCCGGCCAGCAAAGCCGCGTCCACTGCACAAGATTGGCCGGAGACAAGGCCGACAAGTGGTGGCTCCGACAAAGCCCCAAAGTTTTGGGCCTTAAGTTCGTTCCCGGCATCAAGCGAGCCGACCGCGACAACGCGATTGACGTTTACACTGGCAACGAATGCATGGACGTTTTGGCCGACGGAAAGTGGGAAAAGATTTTTGCCCAAAAGCCTTCTGTTTTTACCGACGCGGAAAAGGCCGAATGGATTTCAAAAAACAAGGACGTCGCCGTTGGAAGCGACGCCTTCTTCCCCTTTAGCGACAACGTCGAGCGCGCCTGCAAGAGCGGCGTCAGCGTTATCGCCCAGCCAGGCGGCTCGGTTCGCGACGACGCGGTAATCGAATCCTGCGACCAGCACGGAATCGCGATGGCCTTTACCGGCATCCGCTTGTTCCACCACTAAAAAAAAGCCGCGCGTTTGCGCGGCTTTTTTTATTTCCTATTCGTCTTTTTCGCCGCTAAAGAGCTTGTTCAGCTTGTCGGCGAAAGATTCCGCTCCCTTCTTGATTGTTTCGGAAGCCTTGTCGGCGGCCCCTTGGACTGTTTGGTCAACCTTGTCCTTGGCGTCTTTTACGCTGTCGTCAACTTTTTTCTTGGCGCCGTCCTTTACGCTGTTCACGCTGCCTTCAACCGAGTCTTTTACGGTTTGGACGGCTTTTGTAGTCGTGTCCTTTACGGCGCCGCCTACGCTTTCGGTCGCGCTTCCAAGCGCCTCGCCAACCTTGCCTGCATTGTCCTTTGTCTTGCTTGTGGCGCCCGCGGCCTTTAGCTTTTCATAGGCCGAGTCATAGCGCTTTGTGAGGCGCCAGTCGCTAAAGCGCTGGATTGTGGTAAGCGTCACTGTTTTTCTAAGGGCGTCTATGCCCGCTTTTTGAACGGCAAGCTCCGCCGCTTTTGAAGCTTCCTTATTCTTGGCGCAAGCTTCGGTTTTCTCTACGAGCGTTGTGAATTTAGAAAGGTAGCTTTCGGCCGCCGCGTCGGCAAAGGCAAAAGTTCCGGCCGTCAAAACAGCGAGGGCGATTGCAAAGATTTTTAGGTTTTTCATTGTCTTCTCCTTATGTCGTATATTAGCGCTTTTCGCGCTTTTTTGCTACAGCAATTTTAGTTTGTTATTTCCTCAGCGGCGGCCTCGTCCGGTTTGGCGCTTTCGTCCGCTTGGGGCTCTTCGGGCTCTTTTTCCTTTAAGTCGTCAAGGCTAAAGGTCCAGTCGCGGCGAAGGTTGCCTTGCGCCAAATAGATTTCCTTTTTGCCGTTGATTTTAACGTAGGCCTGCGAGCCGCTTACGCTTTCTTTTCCGACCAAGATTTTTTGAAAATCCTTCGCTCCCATTTTCGCTTGGATGGAAATCGCTTGGTCCAGTCCGTAGCGCTCAAGCGCGGCGGCGCTGTCGGAGCGGCTTGCGACGTTTAGGGTTTTTACGGCCGAAATGCTTTTTACAAGCGAATCCATCTTGCTTTTGTCCAATTTTTGGGCGCCGCAAAACCAATCGCTGCCGTTCCTCTGAAGGACAAGCGTGTTGCCGGAATTTTCAACGCTGATGCAGTCAGGCTCGCCCTTGGCCCTAAAGGTTTTTTGCGGGCTCTTTAGGCCCATGAAAAACTGGACGGCGCAAATCACAAAAAGGGCCGCCGCGACTGCCGCCAAAATTTTCGTTTGCTTTGAAAAATTAACTTTATCGCTCATTTTGTCTCTTCCTCTTTTTTGCCCTTGGATGGAGCGGCAATCTCGCGCTCGTCGTTGGGGTTGTACTTGATTCTGATTTCGTTCCTGCGGACGGCCCTTAGGCGCCATACCAGCAAGCCAAGGACTGCGACCAATATTGCAAGGCCGAATTGGTTGAAGAGCTTAAAGAATGTGGCAAGAGCCGGATTCTTTACGCTAAGCAAGTTGAGCGCCGCGCCCTTTGTCCTCATTTGGCAAAAGTCTTCCTGGCCGTTCAAAACGTCAACCGCGTTTCGCATAAAAAGCGACATAGGCTCGGAAGCGTTGTCGTCAATCAGCTGTTGCGTCGTCACTTGCGCCGAGTTTATCAAAAGAATCTTTGCGTTTTGGATTCCCTTGTCCAAACTTTGCGCGGCGGAAAGGTCGTCGCGCTTGGCGCCTTCTTCCAAGCCTTCTGTCTTTTCCTCGTCGTCGATTGACGGAGCTATTCCGGCGTAGGCGGACTTGAATTTTCCCTCTACCAAAACGGCAAGATTGTTCTTTCCAAGCTTTTCTGCTTCTTGCGGCGGGAAAATGTATCCGGGATACAAGATGATGTTTTCGCTTTGCGCCCAAGACTTGTCCGACGAGCGCGCCAAGACCGTCGTTTTAAGGCCGGCGTCTTCTTGGGCCTTGCTTATGTCGATCGAGCCGTTTTGCAGGAAAATCATTCCTGAAAGGTATTTTGTTATGGGGCTCTTTTGGTCCAACTGGCTCTTTTCCAAAAGCGGCGCCCAATTCAACTTTTGCGAATCGGCCATGCCCTGCCTTTGGACAAAGCAGTTTTCGTCCATTACATAGTTGGCGCCGGGAACGATTCCGTAAGCGCCAAGCAATGTCTCCAAGCCAGTGTCGGGCTTGGTGTACGCGGGCATTTGTCCGCCCTGGCTTTGCTCTTCAAGCGGAGCCAGGCAGAGCAAAAGGTTTCCGCCGGCCATCACAAACTGGTCAAGCTTTCTGAGCTCCTTTTCGCTGAACTTTGTCTTGGGTCCGTTTATAATCGCGCACTTTATGTTGAGCGGAATGTCTTCTTCGTTAAGGTTGATTTCCTTGAACGAGTAAATGTCGTTGAGCGCGTTCCTAAAGTTTTCGGCGGACAAGTCGTTTTGCTTGTAGCGGTCGCCGTAAAGCGAAAGCTCGTCGTGGCCTGTGATGTAAGCCACTTGCACGCTTTTGGAAAGAAGGCTTTCGATGGACGACGAAACGCTTTCTTGCAGGTTTTCCGCTCCGGCCAAGCGCCAGCCAAAAAAGTTTTGCAATTTCAGCGGAACGCTTCTAAAGTTGTCGCCCAACTTTAACACAAGGCCAAGCGCGGTTGTCTTTTGCTCCTTTGTGTCGGGGTCGTCGTAGTTGACAGCTTGGATTCCGTACTTTTCGGCAAGTTCCGCCGCTTCTTGTCCCGAAACGTTCTGAACCTTAAAGTTGATTTGGCCGTCGTATTTTTTGTTAAGCTCGGCGGCCGCTTGGCGGACAAGGCCTTCCAGTTTTGAAAGGCCCGCGATGCCGTAGCCCTTCAATTCTTCGGCGGGGAACAAGATTAAGTCAAGTCCGCCCTTTAGCTGGGCCAAGGCGTCGCTTGTCGAAATCATTTTTGACATCGCCGTTGTAAGCTTGTATTCCAAGCCGGACGAATTGTTAAGGTTGTCAAAGGTCTTTATGTTGTCGCCGTAAACGATCGCGACGCTCATCCAAACGGCCTTGGCGCTTACTTCGGTCGTCTCAACCTTTTGGACTTGCGTTTGGCTAAGTCCGTAAGAGCGGGCCGCGTCTTCGCTTTCTTCCTTTGACATGTCAAAGAACTTGTAGTTGAAGTTTTTGTTGGCCTGGCTCTTGTATTCCTGCAAAAGGTCGCGGAGGTATTGGTCAACGCTGTTGTAGGGAGCGGGAAGGTCCGCCGAGAAGAACGCGTTTACTGTAAGGGGCTCTTGGAGCGAGCCTACCAATTCTTTGCTGGCCTTTGAAAGCGAATACAATCTTTGGCCGGTAAGGTCCGCGCGGACAAAGGCTCCGTTTGCCGCGATGTTGGCCAAAATCAAAATCGCGACGGCCAAGGCAAAGTCGATAGAATGCTCTTTTGTCCAGTTGATGACAAACTTTTTTACTGTCAAAAGCAAAAAGAGCGCCGTAAGCGCGGCAAAGTAAATTATGTCGCGGCTGTCAACGATTCCGCGCGCGATTGACTGAAAGTGCGTCGTCGCGCTTGCCCAAGCGAAAAACTTTACGAGCGGAGCGGGCAAGAATACCAATAGCGTTCCGACCAAAGTCAAGGCAAAGCTTATCGCAAGAGCGGTGAAGAAAGCGATGATTTGGTTCTTTGTCATTCCGCTTGAAAAAATTCCGATCGCCGAATAAAGCGCGCACAAAAGAAGCGATCCCAAAAAGCCGCAGAAAATCGGGCCTGCGTCAACTTGTCCAAAAACGCGCGCGGTGATTGCGTAAAAAAGAGTGGGGCAAATCATCGCGGCGCTTGTGATAAAGGCCGCCAAGAATTTTCCGATTACGATTTGCGTTTCGGTTACCGGCAGCGTCAAAAGGGTTTCAAAGCTTCCGGAGCGCAATTCTTCGCTAAAAAGGCGCATCGTCAAAGCGGGAACAAAAAGGCTTAGCAAAAGCGGCAGAATGCTAAAGTAATTTCTAAGCTCGGCCCTTCCGTTCAAAAAGAAAGTTGAAAAGAAAAGGATTCCCGAAAGAATCAAGAAGAGTCCTGTCACGATGTAGGCCGCCGGGTTTGTAAAGTAGGCGCAAAGCTCGCGGCGCATTATGGTGAATGTTGAGTTGCGTTTTTTCATTTTATTTTTCTTCCTTGCCCTGGGTCAACGCGTGGAAGACGTCTTCAAGGCTGTTTTTCTGGACGCCCATTTCGTAAATGGTCCACTTGTTCTTTACGGCCGCTTCGAAAATTTCTTTTCGGACTTCGGCGTTTTCTTTTACCGAAAGGCGGACGGCGCAAAGCTTTCGCTCGCCCTTGATTTTTTCGGCCGTCTCGACTTTTGTTACGCCGCAAACTCCGTCAATCTTTGACAAAACTTTTTGCGCGTCGCTGATTCCCGCTCCGCCAAGAGTAAGGTTGAGCGACAAGGAATTTCCGACGCGCTCCCTAAGCTCGTTTGTCGGGCTGTCGGCCACCAGCTTTCCTTTTGAAATGATGATTACGCGCGGGCACAAGGTTTCGACTTCGCCCAAGATGTGGGTTGAAATTATTACGGTGCGCGTCTTTCCGATTTCTTTTATCAAGGAACGGACGTCTTCAATCTGGTTTGGGTCAAGGCCGCTTGTCGGTTCGTCCAAGACCAAAATCTCAGGGTCGTTCATAAGCGCGTGGGCAAGTCCTACGCGCTGTCGGTAGCCGCGCGAAAGTTCGGAGATGTTTTTGTGCATTACTTCCTTAAGGCCGCAAGTTTGGCAAAGGGCGGGAACTTTTTGCGCGGCGTCCACGTTCTGCATTTGCGCCACGTAGTTAAGGTAGTCTTCGACGATCATGTCGGAGTAGAGGGGCGCGCTTTCGGGCATGTAGCCGATTTTGCTCTTTGCCTGAACGGGGTCCTCAGTGATGTCCTTGCCGTCGATTTTTACGCTGCCGCTTGTCGCTCCCAAAAAGCCGCAAATCATTCTCATTGTTGTGGTCTTTCCGGCGCCGTTTGGACCCAAAAGGGCTACGATTTGTCCGGTTGGAATTGAAAAGCTTACGTCGTCAACAGCCCGGAAATTTCCGAACTGGCGCGAAAGGTGAGACACTTCAATCATTTTTAGCTCCATAAAACGTTCGACGTTTTAAGACGCATGGCGGCTTAAAACTCGTGGGTGTGTAAACACCCTATTATGGCTCTATTTTAATGCTTTTGCCTTGGGAACGCAATATCCTTTGAACCGCGAACTTTCCGCTGGTCATAGCCATCGGCAGTCCTCCCGGCATCGAAAGCCATTGGCCCGCAAGGAAAAGGTTTGGAATTTGCGGAATCGTTCCCTTGACGTTGAAAAGGTTTGAGCTTTTCTTTGTCGTGATGAAGGTCATGAAATTTCCGTAGTAGGAATTGCAGTACCTTGTGTAGGTGAACGGAGTCCAAGCGTCCAAGTAAGAAAGCTTTCCCTTTAGGCTGGGAACGCGCTCCTCAAGGCGCTCCAAAATGTCGTCAGCCGCCTTTTGCTTTGCCGCGTCGTAGGCCGCCTTGTCGGTCTCGCGCAGGTTTTTCCAGTAAAGGAACTGCGGCTCTTTTTCCAAGACTTTGACTTCTATCAAGGCCTTTCCCGCCGGAGCGTTGATTGGATCCTTGTTGTAGTTTTTCATGTTAAGGCGGCTGATCGTCACGCCGGCCAAGTCAAAGGGGCGGCATTCAAAGTAAGTTCGCCTTCCGATTTCGGGAGCGGGAGTCGAGCACGCGTAAACGATGTGGAACGTCGAGCCGTTTTTGTGCGCATCTGGATGGTCGTAGGCGAACTTTAGGCGCGGCGGCATGTACTGTTCGTCAAGCAAGTTGTGGAATAGGTAATGGGTGTCGCAGGATGGAATCACGTAGTCGCCCAAAACTTCCTCGCCGCTTTCCAAAAGAATTCCCTTGGCGCGCTTTTTGCCTTTTTTGCCGGGAAGGTCTTCCAATAAAATTTCTTTTACGGGAGCGTTGGCATGGCAAACGCCGCCGAGCTTTTCGTAAATCGCCTTCATTCTTTGCGCGACTTTAAACGAGCCGCCGTCAGGAACTCCGCCGCCGCCGTTTGATATCGAAGCGTAAGCGTTCATCATAATGGAAGCCAAGTAGTCGCCCGGCAAATAGTCCTTAAAGGCTTTTCGCAAAAGCGGATGCTTAAAGCGCTCGGCCAAGTCGTTTAGGTCGCAGTTTTTGTATTTTGCCATCGCAAGGCCGACTGGAAGCATTGAAAGGCCCAGCTTTGTCAAGTCCCAAAGGTTCATCATGTCCATGGGAGCGGTGTAGGGAACCAGCAAATGCTCGCACTGGCGGACGGCCTTAAAAAAGCTTTTTATTTCCTTTTTGTCAGCCGGCGAAAGTTCCAGCATTTCCTTTTCGGCGCGCTTTAGGTCCGCCCAAAAAGTGTATGATTGGCCGTCCAATTCGCTGGTCCAAAAGGCGTCGTGCTGGCGGGCCATAATCGGGTTTCCGTTTTCGTCGCCCAAAAAGCCCACTTCCTTCCACATTTTGTAGACGGGAAATTTTGGCGCGCCGTTTGTAAGCCATGTGATGCAGTTGTCGATGTAAAAGCCCTTTCGCTTCCAGCCTGTGCACTGGCCGCCAAGGACGGGATTTTTTTCGTAAACGACCGACTCAAAGCCGGCCTTTTGCGCGTAGATTCCCGCGGTAAGGCCAGACACTCCGCCGCCGATGATGATGATTTTTTGAGCCATTCGCGCGCCGCCTTGACTGTTTTTACTTGCGCTTGCCAAAGAGAGCGAGCAACTTGATGAAAATGTTGATAAAGTCAAGGTAAAGCTCCAAGGCGCCGATGACGGCCATCTTTTGGAACTTTTCGCTTCCGTCGTTCTTTACTCCGATTTTCATAAGGCGCTGGGTGTCGTAAGCTGTAAGTCCTATGAAGATTCCCACGCCGATTACGCTAGTAAGCCATGTAAGAAGTTCTGAGTGGAGCAAAAGGTTCACAAGACCTGCGACGATAAGGCCGATCAAAGCCATCATAAGGTAGCGGCCCGCGCTTGTAAGGTCGCTCTTCGTGAACATTCCGTACACGCTCATTGCGGCGAACATCAAGGCGCTTATCAAGAAAATGCGGAATACGGAGATCTGTTCATAATTCCAAAAAATAACGCTGAACGACAAGCCGTTCACCACGCTGTACAAGACAAAGAAAAAGAGCGCCGCGAGCGAATTGATTTTATGAATGAAGGCTGAAAGCGCGATTACAAGAACCAGTTCCGTAATAATAAGGGCGTAAAATGGAAGGCCCTTGTGGGAAAAAAGGATGCCCATTATTCGCTCCGAGCCGGAAGCGTACCAAGCCACAGCCGCGGTAATCAAAAGGGCAATTGTCATGCGTAGGTATACGCCCGCCATAAATTTTCTTTGAACCTCAGGCTGAGCCTGTTCCAATGTTATCATGTCTTTCATATTCGGCCATTATAGCAGAAAACGCTGGAATTTTCAAGTTTTTGTTACCGAATTTATGGCAAAATAAAAAACGCAAGCGGAACTTGCTAATTCGCGAATTCTCTGTTAAAATGGTATTTGTATTATAGATAAAACAAGAGGTGTGAAAAATGGCAATGAGATTGGTTACAAGATCTGACTTTGACGGATTGGCTTGCGGCGCCCTGCTTTTGGAAGCGGGCGTCATCGACCACTGGACATTCGCGCATCCAAAGGACTTGCAGGACGGAAAGATTCCCATCGACTCAAACGACTGTTTGGCCAACGTTCCCTATGTGGAAGGCTGCGGACTTTGGTTTGACCACCATTCCAGCGAATTTGAGCGCAACCAGCTTAAGGGAAAGTACAAGGGCGAAAGCCGCGTGACCCCTTCCTGCGCGCGCATCATTTACGAATACTACGGCGGCTCTAAAAAATTCCCCAACTTTGGCGAGATTATGGAAGCCGTTGACCGTGTGGACTCAGGCACTTTGACGGCCTCGGAAATCCAACATCCGACGGGCTGGATTTTAATCGGCTTTTTGATGGACCCCCGCACGGGCCTTGGCCGCTGGCGCGAGTTTACTGTTCCCAACTACCAATTGATGGAAAAATTGATGGTCGCCGTCCGCGACAAGAGCACGGAAGAAATTTTGGCCATGCCCGACGTAAAGGAACGCATCGAGGTTTACAACGAGCAGACTGAAAAATTCAAGGAAATGGTAAAGGCCCACACAAAGACCGACGGAAACTTGATCATAACCGACCTTCGCGGCGTGGACCCGATCTACACAGGAAACCGCTTTATGATTTACAGCATGTATCCCCAGCAGAACATTTCCGCCTGGATCGTTAGCGGAAAGGGCGGCCAGGGCTGCTCGGCGGCCGTTGGCTACAGCATTCTCAACAAGACCAGCAAGGTCAATGTTGGAAGCCTTATGCTTAAGTACGGCGGCGGCGGACACGAAAAGGTGGGCACTTGCCAGTTCACAAACGAGAACATGGAAACAGACCTTCCAAAAATGCTCGCCGAGCTTTCGGAGATGGCCAATCTCTAGGCCGCCAAAGGGCTGAATGCGCGTCTTAAATTCGCTTACCGACTTGAACATAATGAGGATTCTCCGCTTGATTTGGCAGACAAAAAAAATCAGCCGGGTGGAGCTTGCCTCTATGTTGAAGATGGACAAATCCACGGTGACAAAAATCATCGCGGAGTTGTTCCAAAAGGATTTGGCGCGCGAAGCCGAAGCCGGCGCTTCCGGCCCGCAAGGCGGAAGAAAGCCGGTCTTTTTGGAAATCAACGCTTCCTACGCTTGTTCCGGCGGAATCGAAATCAATCCCAAGCGAATGTACGTTTGCCTTGAGGATTTTTGCGGAACGATTCTCTACGAAAAAATGCAGGAAATCGATCCCGGCTCCTACGCGCAAAAAGGCTTTTTGGGCTACGTGAAGGATGGAATCGACATCTTGCGGACGGAATCCGAGCGGCTTAGAATAAGGCTGGCCGGCATAGGCTTGGGCATTCCAGGCATGGTGGATTCCGACGGCGGAAAAATAATTCAATCAATTCCCCTGCTGATAGAGGACGGCGTTGACGTGGCGGAGGAAATCCAGCCGCTGTGCGAAATGCCGGTCTTTGTCGAAAACGACGCGCGCTGCTGCTGCTACACCGAGCGAATGCTTTCGCGCGGGCCCAAGACCCAGAACATGATGTATGTCATGGCGGAGCACAGGCCCTTGCAGCCGGTGAAGGATTCGCCAAAAAACCTTAGCGTAGGCTTGGGCCTTATCCTAAACGGAAAGATTTACCACGGCGCCTATTCCACCGCCGGCGAGTTCCGCAGCGTCTTTTGGAACAGCCCGTCAAAGAGCCAGTTCTCGCCAGCCTGCGAAGTCGTGAAAAGCCTTGACGACCAAACGGCCGTCCAAAACTTCCGCGAGCTGGCAAAAAACATAGCTTTTTTGGTCAACACGCTTTCGCTCGACGTCGTCTATGTCGGCGGAATTGAAAAAAAATACGCGGAGGAAATCGTGAAATTCATCCGCGAGGAAATCGTCTACCTTTGGCCCTACGGCTGGAACAAGACTACTGTCGTTTCAACCGCTTCCGCCTCGCAACGCTCTGTAAGCTATGGCGCCGGAGCGAAAGTTTTGGACAAGCTTTTTAGCGTTCCAGAGCTTGAGGAAGACGGCCGAAGGCGAAAAAGTCCCGTGTCCTCTCCATACCAATATTTGCTTTCCTTGCGCTAACCATTTGCGCAAATTCAAAAAGTGTGATATAATGGAAAAATGGACGCAAAAGAAAAACTTTTTATTTGGAAAACTGTCATCGCGTTGCAGGCGGTTGACGCCCTTAAGACATCCGCCAAAGTGGTTGACATCGCAAAGCAAAACATCGAAGGCTTGATTTCTGACGACGCGCTCCTTGACGAGTGCGAAAGCCTTAAGAACCCGGCGGACATCGTCGCCGTCAAAATGTTCGTCAACATCATTCAAAACCAGTTCAGCCTTTCGCAGTTTGAGCTTGTTCAAATACGCAAGGCTCTTTTTGGCGGGCTTGAGGAAAGCCCCGAACTTTTGCGAACCACAAACCTTTCAAAAAAGGAATGGGCTTTGGACGGCCTTAGCCTTGTTTATCCCAAGGCCAATAAAATTCAAACGCAGCTCAACAAGCTTTTTGAGGCGGAGACTCTGTTTGACTTTGAGGGCTTGGATTCAAAAAAGGCAGTAAAGCACATCGCTTCCTTCATCAGCGACCTTTGGGCGATTCATCCATTTGAGAAATTCAATACAAGGACTGTCGCGGTTTTCTTCATCAAGTACTTAAGCTACAGGGGCCTCGCCTTGAACAACGACGTTTTGGCGCAAAGCCCTGTTTACTTTAGGAACGCGCTGGCCCGCTCGGCCTTTTGCGACGGCAAGAAAGGCTTTCACAAGACCAACAGGTTTTTGGAGCGCTTGGTCAAGAAAATTATTTTGGGCGGAAGAACGGTTCTTGATCCAAAAGAAACGCACCTTTATTACGACCCCAACGGCGTAGTTCTTAAGGTGGAAGGCGCGGCGCAAAAAGAGCAGTCGGCCTCCGACCGTTTGGACGAAAAGCTTTTGGAGGCGAAAAAAGAGCCTGCAAAAAAATCCGCCGCTCCAAGGACTCCTGCCAAGAAAGCGCCCGCGAAGAAGGCCGCCGACAAAAAAGCCCCGGCCAAAAAGCCCTCCGCCAAAAAGCGCGGAGCTAAATAGAGCCGCTGGACATAAGGCAGGTTTTATGAAAAAAGTTTTTTTGCTTTGCTGCGTTTTTTCGATTTTTTTTGCGGGGCTTTTGGCCGCGCAAACGGACTCTAGCAAGGACGCGGCGCAAGAAAACTCAAGCCAAGAAACGTCAAGCCCAAAAAAGCGCCTTCCCACGATAAAAGAGAAAGTCAAGGAAGTGACCGAAGGCGTAAAAGAATACAGGGACAAAATGTCGGAGGAACAAAAAGACCGGCCCGTTCAGTCCCTGCAATTTTTGGGCGATTTTTTTACCGACAAATTGCCGTTGACCTTGGACTTTGGCGCCGAGCCCGGCGACAAGGAAAGCACGATTTTCGCAAGCCTGCAATACGATTGGACCGAGCGCTTTTCTTCGAGGCTAAGGTTTGAATACAACAGCCTTACTGATATTGAGAATATTTCCGGCGGCGGCTACACAAAAAATTCCAAAAAAAACTACGGCTTCATCTTGTTGCCCGGCGTTTGGTATTTTGGAGACGCTGATGTTGACGCAAAGACGCCCTTGTTTTCTTTGGGAGCGGGAGTCTGTTACTCATTCGCCAAGGCCAACATATATTCCTGCGCGCCATATGGCTCGTCGTTGGCTACCTCCGATACGGACACTTTTTACCACACGCTTTCTCCGGTTTTTATCGCAACGGTTCAAGTTCCATTTAAGAATTATTTTGTCTTTGGCTCGGAAACTACGATGATGCCAATCGCCTACTTGCATATTGACTGGGACATGAAAGTGGCTTACTCCGGTTCATCGAAAAGCGGAACATTCGCCGCCGACATGTTTTCTAGTCCGGCTGTGGAACAAATCCTTTACCTTGACATTTTTAAGTTTGTAAGAATAAAAACGTCCTTTAAGTATTCGCGCATGGCGTTAAGCCAAAACCATTACTATTCTTCCACCGGCGCGGCTTTGACAGGAAAGTATGTCTCGCACAACTTTGTCTTGCGCTACGGCGCGGAATTTGTTTTGCCTTCCTCCAACCGAACGCGAAAAAAGAACGCGCACTTGTGGGCTGGCGTTTACTACCAGCATACTTGGCAATTTGAGGACTCGGCCGGAAAATATTCCAGCGACTACAAGGGCCGCTGGGTTCTTTGCTTTGGAAAGTAATCCATTGTCAATGCCATTGCGGCGCGCCTTGGCCAGTCTTAGAATTCCTTTGCCTTTTTGCTCTTAAAGTATGACGAGCTTGAGCCGCTGCGCTCTGTGGCGGTGTGGGGGCGGGCGCGGCCCTTTGTTTTCTTAAAGCCGTCGCTTTCTCCGCGCTTAAAGTCACGGTCGCCGCCAAAAGCCTTGTCGCGCTTTCTTCCGTATCCGCGTCCTTCTCCAAAGTCCGAGCTTTTGGAGCTTCGCCTTCCGCCGCGTCCGCCGCGCGAGCCTCCTGCCTTTGTGTCCACGTGGATGTGAGGAATCGAATTGTCGCGGCTTGCCATTTCAAGCAGGCGCGCCGCGTCTTCCTTGGGAAGGCTTACCAAGCTAAAGCTTGTCGTCACGTCTATGCGGTCGACTTTTTTTCCGGGGATGTGGAGTGTGTCGCTGAACCAGTCGGCGATTTCGCGCGCGTTGTAGCCGTCGCGACGCCCAAGCTGAATGTACAATCTTGTTTGGTCTTCGCGCGGCGCGTCGTCATAGCGGTCACGGCCTCTTCCTCTTCCTTCGCGTCCGCCCTTTTCGGCGGCGACTTTCTTTATTTCGTCGTAGCGGTTCCTGTCAAGCTTTTCGCCGTAAAAGACTTGGAGGACGCCGGCCAAAACTTCCTTGGCGTCCTTTTCCTGGCAAAGGTCGTCAGCCATTTGCGCAAAGCCTTCGCCGGCCGTTGCGCCTTCCTTTTCCAAAGAATCTTTCAAAGCCTCAAAAAGGGCCGCGCGCTTGATTTCCAAAACAGAATCGATTGAAGGAACCTCGCCTTCGTCCAAGTCGCCCTTGCTGGCCTTTGCGACTCGGGCCTTCATGAAGTTAAGCTTTCTCCTCTCGTTGGGGCTTACAAAAGTAACTGCGACTCCGCTAGTGCCCGCGCGGCCCGTTCTTCCGATGCGGTGAATGTATGTCGACGAGTCAAAGGGAAGCGAGTAGTTGACTACATGGCTTAGGCCTGTGATGTCGATTCCGCGGGCGGCGACGTCTGTTGCCACAAGGATGCGGGTTTTCTTTGAGCGGAAGCGGGCCAAGATTTTTTCGCGCTGCCCCTGCGGAATGTCTCCGTGCAAGGCCGCGGCTTCGTAGCCCTTTTCGTCAAGACGGCGGCTTACGGTGTCGGCGTCGTTTTTGGTCTGCGTAAAGACAAGGCCGTAAAAGTCAGGGTTTGAGTCAATCAAGCGGACAAGAGCCTCAACCTTGTCGCCTTCGCGCAAGACCCAATACTTTTGGTCTATCAAAAGCGGCTCTTCAACGATTCCTTCCTCTTCCACGATTTCGTATTCGCCCATGAACTTTTGCGCGATTTTCAAAATCGGAGCGGGCATTGTCGCGCTAAAAAGCAAAATGCGCGAGTCCGGGTTTGCGTTGGCAAAGATGTTTTCGATGTCGTCGATAAAGCCCATGTCGAGCATTTCGTCGCCTTCGTCAAGGATGAAGTATTCGATTTTTGAAAGGTCAAGCTTTTTGCGCTCTATCAAGTCTTGCACGCGGCCAGGCGTTCCTGTGACGATGTCCGCTCCTTTTTTAAGGGCGCGGATTTGCTCCATGATGCTCGCTCCGCCGTAAACGACGCAGTTTGTGGGCTTTCCGTTGTCGCTGAAGGAATCCATTTCGCGGCAAGTCTGAACGGCAAGCTCGCGCGTCGGCTCGAGAATCAAGGCGCGAACATGGTCGCTTTCTCCGCGCAAACGCTGAATCAAGGGCAAGCCGAAAGCGGCCGTCTTTCCCGTGCCGGTTCGGGCGCGGGCGATTACGTTGGCCTCGCCGTTCAACAGGCGAGGGATTGCCAAAACTTGGATTGGTGAAGGTGTTTCAAAACCCTTGCGCGCGACTGCGGCAAGAATTTGCTCGTCAAGACCGAGGTCTTCAAAAGTGATAGAGTCTTCCATAATGTCCCCATAGCGCGTTTTGCCACCACTATAGGGAAAAGATGCCTTGCTACTCTTTACACACTCAAATGGCCCTGCGCGCAACTCAAAATAAAATAGAGCCGTAGTGTATAGGATTGCGCGCTTTGTGTCAAGGGCCGCCCGTATTTTTGTTGGACAGACCTTGACTGTAAGTTCGAGCGGTTTCACCGCGTCTTTCAGACGCTACTTGGGCCGCCCGTATTTTTTTGCTGGCAAGGCCTTAGCGGCAGCCTATGACGCTGCCCATTTTGACTGGCGTTTCGATTCCGGCGCTGGAGTTGTCCAAAATCTCTTTGTTGATTTTCGCGGCGCCTTTTTTTAAGAGCAAAATGATTGTGGAGCCGCCGTATTCAAAATAGCCTTTTTCCTTTCCGCGTTCGGCGCTTCCTTCGCCTTCATGGTTTACAATCCGTCCGACGAGCATAGCGCCAACTTCCATTTGGACGATTTTTCCAAAGGCGCCGCTTTCTATCGTTGTCCATTCCCTGCAGTTTTCCACAAAGACTGGACGCGCCTCAAGCGCGATTGGCCTGACGGTGTGCAGAACGCCAGGAATAAAAATGTTGGGGCCTTTCTTTCCGCTTTCGGCGTAGCAGTAGCGGTGGTAGTTGTCCACGCAAAGGCGGAACACAAGGCAAAGGCCTCCGTCAAATTCTTGCGCCAAAGCGTCGTTCCTTAACAGCGAGAAAATAGTGTATTGCGATTGCTTTACGGGAATCACCGCGCCGCTTTCGATTTTCCAAACGCTCAAGTATCCGTCGCAGGGAGCGCACAAATTGTTCGGGTCGGCGTCAAACGCGCGCCTTCCTTCCTTTATCTTTCGCCTAAAGAATTGGTTGAAGGTTTTTATTCCGTCCGTTTGATAATCGTCAAGGTTGATCTTGTTCTTTTTTACAAATGGTTTTATCAAACAAGACGAAATGCGCGAGTCCAAAAAAGCTCCAGAAGCCTTTGAAACTGCGCGCGTTGTCAGAAGCTTTAATAAAACGCGGCCGCAAGTTGTTTTGTATAAAAAAGAAAGCGCGTCCATGCCGTCAGTTTTTCATGACAATGAAAATGTATGCTAGTATGCCGGCTTCCAAAAGGCCGACGGAAATCATAATCAAAACGCCTTTTAGGGTTGGCTTTTTGACTTGAATTCTTGAAATGAAAAGATAGCCCACAATAGCCAAAAAAATAAAATACAAAATCGTAAGGTTGGCGTTGCAGAAAATATGAATCAATAGAATCGTGGGGAAAATAAGCGCGGCTGTCGTTACTGGAAGCCCTATGAAAATTTTGTTCTCGCCTTTTTCCGTCTTGGATCTTTCTTCCTCCAATACGTTAAAGTAGGCAAGGCGGATAAGGGCGGCCAAGGCGTACAAGACCGCGACGCCGGTAAGGACGATTTTTATTATGGTTGACTTGTCCGCAAGGTGCAGGAATTTTATATCCGGAAAATTGTAAAAGTCAATTGAGCTTCTTAGCATCGCGATGCCAATGCAGGCTGGAAGAATTCCAAAGGCCGCCAAGTCTGAGAGCGAGTCGATTTGCACGCCAAACTTTTTCATTTGCTCCGTTCTGTTTTTCTTTGTGCGCGCGATCTTTCCGTCAAAGGCGTCGCAGAGTCCGCAGAACATCAAGAAGAACATTCCCAAATATGGATGGCCGATGTCGTTCAGGCATAGCATGATTCCTGTTGTGGCGGAAATCATAGACAAATATGTAAGGATGACAGTGTAGTCGTAAAAACCGATCATAGCTTTTCCTCTTTGTTTTTCTTTTGTTGAAGCAATATAAATCCTAATATTACAGTAAAAACGCTAATTATGCTACAGGTGTAAAAGGAAATTCCCCGGCTTAAAATGGCAAGCGAGCATGAGGCTTCGTCTCCAAGCAATTCCGCGTAGCCGTGATACATCAGGAATTCCGAAATGCCGACCGCTCCTGGAACCGGAATGAAGTTTGAGCCAAGAACGACATAGGTTTGTATGGCGAAGATTTTCAGGCCGTCAAAAACGCCGCCGCCCATTGCGTAGTGGCAAAAAACCGTTACAAGAATTTGCGATGCCCTTTGAGCTAAGTTCAGGAAAAATGTTTTTGCCAAAAGCGTCTTCTTGCCCGAAAGCGTCACCACGCATTCTTTGTAGCGTTCCAACATGGAGTCCATGCCGCGCTTGAATTTGTCGGCGGCTTTCTTTAGGCCGATTTTCTCCATGATGGAAATGATTATTTCGCCTATTTTTAATAGGATTGACTGTTTTTTTAATAGAAGAATGAAGAAAACTGTAAGAAGGGTCATCGTCACGATTCCAATTAGAACCATGATTTTGCATGGAAGCGCAAAGTCCATGAACACGTTTGGGAAGAACACAATCGAAAAAAAGCCCAATGTGATTATGGCCAGAGTGTACATTGTAAGATTCAAAAGCAGGGCGACTGTCGTAGCCACGCCCGAAATCCCGTCCTTGTGCATGAAGTAGGCGCTGGCAGGCTGGCCGCCCGTCGCTGATGGGGTTATGGAAGAAAAGTAAATGTCGGCCGCCGCGTAAAGAAAGCCCTTGCGCTTTTTTACCGGGTAACCCAGCGTGCGCGCTATCAGCGCGAGCGAGCGGCCTTCAAAGAAAATAAAGGCCAGCATGCAAACCGCGGCTGGAATCAACCAAACGGGCGACGCGTCCTTTATCTTTTGCCAAAATTCCGCCACTGAAAGGTCGCCGCTGTAAAACAGCGCGTAAGTCGTGAGAATCGATAGACAAAGAGTAAAAAACGCCCAAAAAATTTTCTTTTTCATCAATTATAACAGTATATCATATTTTTTGGCGGAATGTATATAGCGGCGCGCGAAAAGCCGATTTATCTCCTAGTTGATTTTATACATAAGTCCAATCTTTGGCTGCAATGAAATGGCTTTGCAGGAACCGTATTCCTTGCTTTTTGTTTCCTCCCTTTCAAAAAAAGTCTTTTCCTTGGTCACTGTGGAGTTGGTCCAGCCTATGCCCGCTAAAATTGAGCAGCCGGAGTAAAAGCAAAGCTTGTCCGTTATTTGAATTGTGTAAGACAATTCCGCTCCGATTTCAAAGCAATAGGCCGTGTTTTCATTGCGGCAATAGCGGCCGTCTTTGTATTCGTAGTTGGTGAAGGTGAATATGTCAATTCCTAAAAGCCCTGACAAAATCAACGCTTGCCTTTCGTTTTTGTTTAAAAAGTCGTAGCCGGCGCCTCCCCAAAAATTCACGTTGACGCAAAGGCCGCGGGAGTCATGCGCTTTGAAGTCTTTGCTAAAAAACGGTCCAGCCGCCGCTCCGGCAAAAAGGGCTAGGCCCTTGTCAGTTCTTGCCCGATACAGGCCTTCAAGTTGCGCTGAAAAGCCTTTTGATTTTTGCGAGCCTGTGTAAATTAGTTTTAGCGGAACGCTTGCTCCAAGCGCCGCCTCTGTATGCCAGTTAGACTCTTTCGCTTCGCCCTCGTCCGCGGACAACAAAGTTTGAGATGCAAGCAAAAGCGCCGCCAGTAAAAAAAATCTTTTCATCTTGCCTCCTTGACGATTCTTTTAAAAAACCGTCCCCATTATATTAAACTTTGCGCGGCACGGGAACGGTTTTTAGACAAGATGCAAGCGAAGGCGATGAAATGCAATTTTAAAAGCGAGCGCTTTGGAATCTATGCAGCCTAGAAGAGCCGCATCAAATCTTCTATTGTCTCGCGGCGGCGAATCTGTTTTACGCTGCCGTCCTTGCAGATTAGAACTTCCGCGGGGCGGGGGCGGCTGTTGTAAGTGGAACACATGCTCCAGCCGTAAGCGCCGGCGTCAAGAACGCATGCAAGGTCGCCGCGCTTCATTTCCGGGAGCGGGCGGTCTTTTGCGAGCAAGTCGCCGCTTTCGCAGATGTTTCCGGCCACGGTCTGTTCCATCAGATTGTCGCGGGCAACAACTTTTCCGTCGCGGATAACTTCGATGTCGTGCCAACTGTCGTACATAGACGGGCGGACAAGAACGTTCATGCCGATGTCAGTTCCGGCAAAGGTCTTTCCGTTGTTATGCTTAACTGCGTGAACGCGGCCAAGAATAACGCTGCCTTCCGCGACGCAAAAACGTCCGGGCTCGCTTTTAAAAAGCGGCGCTCTTCCGTACTTGGCGACAAAGTCGTCCAAAATAGGCTCAAGGCGCTTTTTAAAATCTTCCATCGGAAAATCTTTTTCGTCGTCCAGCTTGTGGTAGGGAATGCCGTAGCCGCCGCCAAAGTCGACAAATTCCAAATCCTTAAACTGCAAGGCGATGCGCAAGAGGTTTGAAACTGCGTCAAGGTAAGGCTGCGGATCCATAAAAAGCGAGCCGATGTGCTGGTTGATTCCGGCAATCGTAAGATTGTATTTTGAAGCGATTTCAAAAATCTGAGGAATGAACTCCTCTGAAATTCCAAACTTGGTTTTCTTTCCGCCGGTAACTACCTTTTCGTGGTGGCCGGCTCCGACTCCAGGATTTATGCGGACAGCGACCTTTCCGCCCTTGTTGAGGGAGCCGTAAAGCTCCAGCTGGGCAAGGGAGTCGCAGCTTGTCATGATTTTGTTGTCAATCGCAAACTGCATTTCTTCTTCGCTCACGTTGTTCGGAACAAAGAAAATGCGTTCCTTTGGAAAGCCCGCCTTTAAAAGCATTTGGATTTCGCCAACGCTCATCGCGTCGCAGTTGTTTCCTTCTTCAAGGGCAAGCTTAAGAATGTGAATGTTTGTGTTGGCCTTTACCGAATAGTTTGCGGTGTAAGGATACTTTGTGATGACCTTAGCGACCGCGTCCATGCGGCTGCGCAAAATCTTTTCGTTGTAAACGTAGAGCGGCGTGCCGTATTCCTTGGCAAGCTTTTCGGGGTCGTTGCCTTCAAAAAAATTTGATTGTTCGATGAATGAGTTCATTGTTTCTCCTACAGCAAATGCGCGCGGATTTCTTCTCCGCTCAGCGGGCTAAGGTAGGCCGGCGCGACGTCGAAGACTGTCTTGCAGCCAAGGCTTCCCTCTTTGTTCATGCGGTAAACCGCGCGGGCGTAAGCCACGAGAACGCTTGAAGTAAAGGCGGGGTTTGAGTCCAGTTTTAGGCTGTACTCAATCACGTTGTTGAATTCATTGTCCCAGCCGGTCTTTCCGGAACGGATTACAAAGCCGCCGTGCGGAATGCCAGAGTGGTCGCGCTTCAATTCCTCCTCGCTGATAAAGTGAACTGTCGTGTCGTAGTCAGCGAAGTAGTTTGGCATCTCTTTGATTTCTTTTTCGATGCGGGCCTTGTCCGCGCCTTCTTCGGCCACAACAAAACATTCGCGCGTGTGCTTTTGGCGCGTCGTCAAGTCAGGATTGCTTCCAGAACGAACGGCGTCCAAAGCTGCCTGCACCGGAATCGTGTACTGCTTTCCGTCCTTAACGCCTTCTATGCGGCGGATGGCGTCAGAGTGTCCCTGGCTGACTCCCTTTCCCCAGAAAGTGTAGTCCTTTCCGTTTGGAAGAATGCAGTTGGCGTAAAGGCGGTTAAGGCTAAAGAGGCCCGGGTCCCAGCCGCAGCTGATGAGAGCGGTATGCTTAAAGTCCTTTGCAACCTTGTCCACGTTTGCAAAGTGCTCAGGGATTTTTGCGTGCGTGTCAAAGCTGTCGATTACGTTGAAATATTTTGCGTATTCAGGAGTCTGCTTTGGAAGGTCGGTCGCCGAGCCGCCGCAGATGATAAGAACGTCAACTTCGTCCTTGTGTTTTTCAACGTCCGCCACATTGTAAACAGGAACGCCCGCCGTCAAAATTTTTACAGTTGACGGGTCGCGGCGCGTGAAGACAGCCGTAAGCTCGCAGTCAGGATTCTGCTTGACCGCGCCTTCGACGCCCTTTCCAAGATTGCCATAACCTAAAATACCGATTTTCATTTTTTTTCTCCTTCGCTTAAAAGCGTGATTTTATCCTTTAATGCTTCCTTCATAACCTCAACGAGGTTTTTTTGTCCGGAATACAAACAGGTGTCATGTTCGTCGCCGGTCAGCTCTCCCGTAAGAACGTAAGACGAATCCGCAATAAAGCGAATCTGGCCCGGCTCTGGCTTTGTCTCGTAGATTTTCGCGCCGCCTAGCTTGAAGCCCTTTGTAAGAAGGACGACTTTTTTTCCAGCCTTCACAAGGCCGCCAAGCTCGGCCTCATAGTCTAAAAGAAGGTCAGACGGGGCCATCATATAAACGCGCAGCTCGGTTTTTTTAAGCATTTGGCGGATTTTGTTCTTGATGTTTTTCGCGCCAATGATTGTAATGTAGCCGTCGCAGGAAACGACCTTTCGCGGCGAATGCTTTTCCAGCCATGCCGCGCTTTTTTGCAATTCCAAGATTCTGTTTTCCGTAAATGTTTTGATTTCAACCGGGCGGTATTTTGTGGCTTCGCCCTGAACAAGATATGCGGCGCCCTTTTCCACAAGAGCGGCAAGGCCTGCGTAAGCATTCGAGCGCGAAATGCCCGTGTCCTTCGCCACTTCATAGCCGGTCATGTCGCCGTGATTCAGGAGCGCCGAATAAATCGCCCCCTCCTGGCGGGTGAGTCCAAAATCATTCAAACTGTCTATAAAGCTCATGTTTGGCATAGTGGTAGTTCTAAATAATACTACTATAAGCATAATGAAAATTCAATATTATGTCAATTTCTAAAACGTTTTTATGCATGCCGGCGCGCGGGGCAGGGTGATCTTTGCCCTGTGGAATGAGGACAAGATTCCCATAAAAAAAACTGGTTGAAAAGACAAGCCTGGACAAGGCGACCCTTACCGGAATCATCGACCGCTTGGAACGCGACGGCTATGTTTTCCGGGAGCCAAGCCCGGCCGCCTTGCGCCACACTCGTTTTTAGAACCGGAAAAGATGAAATTTTCAAGGAAAAAGTTCCCAAAGCCTCCGACGAGCAAAACGCGCTTTTTTACAAGGGCTTTTCAAAAAAAGAAATCCAGGACTTTGAAAACTATCTTAAGCGCGTTTTGCAAAACTGCAAGGACGCGGAAGAAAGCCTTTAGTCCTCGCAGGGCTATCTTGTTTTTTCTTCTTGCGCTCGCTATCATAGTTGGCGGGGGGAATCAGAATGAATGAATTTAACGAATATGTGCGCGAGACTTTTTCCGCAGTCGGCGACGTAGAGCTTGTTCGATTTGTTGCTGAAAGATAAAAGAAAGAAGAAAAATGGAGAATCTAAGTGAGTAATATAAGAAAGGCAGAAGCAAAAGACCTGTCAAGAATTGCTGAAATTCTGGTGTTTGCAAAGAGAATTAAGTATAGACCGATTTTCAATAACGACGACTATTCATTCAATGAATTGCAGGTAGTTAAGCTTGTAGAAGCATATGGCAAGCCCAAAATTCTCGATAACATCTGGGTTTACGATGACGGGATTGTCAAGGGTATGATTCACATAGAGGGAAAAGAAATTGTTGAATTGTATGTGGATTATTTTTTCTGGAGCCAAGGCATTGGCGCCAAGCTCATAGAGTTTGCCAAGGAAAAGCATGACGTTCGGTTCCTGTGGGTTTTGGAAAAGAATGTTGACGCGATAAAGTTTTATGAGTCGCATGGTTTTGTAGCAAACGGAAAAAGACAACTTGAGGAAGGCACGCCCGAATATATAGTTATGTTGGAAAGATTATTATGAAAATAGAATATAGGCAAGCCGCCATAGAAGACGCGGAAGCATTGGCAAAAATTTACAACGCTTCTTTTTATGACGATTACTTGCGATTCGGCTCGTGCCCGGGATATGGACAAACAAAAGAATCAATGGAAAAGTCGATTATGCAGCGCCCAAAGCATATCATACTATGCGATGGAGAGCCTGTCGGCTGTGTTTCTTATGCAAAGCATGGAGCGGGAGAATATGAGGTTGGCTGCTTGCGCGTTATTCCTGAATTTCAAGGCAAGGGAATAGGAACGCAGGCAATGCAGTTTTTGAAGGCGCGTCTTGAAGATTGGAAGACGCTCACTTTAGTGACGCCAATAGACAAGAAGGAAAACGTGAAGTTTTATACTGAAAAATGCGGCTTTCGCATAGAATCAACAGAAAGAGACGGCAATGTGGAACTGGCCCGCTTTGTGGCTGAAAAATAATAATACGATGAAAAATCGGTAGTAATGGGGGCAATCATAATGAATGAATTTAATGAATATGCGCGCGAGACTTTTTCCGCGGCCGGCGACGTTGCCGTAAGAGCCATGATGGGCGGTTACCTTGTGTACTTTAACGGCAAGCTGATAGGCGACATTTGCGGCGATGAACTGTTTTTAAAGAGGACGCCGACATCGGACAGATTGCTTGCGGACTCAGAGTTGCGCTATCCTTATGAAGAGTCAAAAACGCTGATGCATGTGTTTGACAAATTTGAGGACGCGAATTTGATTGCGGAATTATTGGAAGGCATGCATTCGGAACTGCCAGAAAGGAAAGCGAAGAAAGCAAAAAAAGCAAAGTGAGAGAGGAGCGAGGCGATATGAAACTGGAAGGATTTGGAATTTTTGTAAAGGACATGCCGACGATGGTCCGCTTTTACCGTGACGTTCTTGGCTTTGGAATCAAGGAAGACGAGAACACGACAAACGTTTTTCTTGAAAAAGACGGCACCTTGTTTTTGCTCTACGGCAGAAACGACATTGAAAAAATGACCGGCTCAAAATTCAACTATGCCCAAAAAATCAGCGGCCACTTTGAAATCGCGCTTGGCGTGGAAAATTACGCGGCGGTTGACAAAACTTTTGCGGAAGTGACTGCAAAAGGCGCGGAGCCTGTCATGCCGCCCACAACAGAACCTTGGGGCCAGCGCGCCTGCTACATCGCTGACCCGGAAGGCAACCTGATTGAAATCGGCTCGTTCGTAAAGGAATAAGGCGCCTCTATAAAGACGCTCGCGGCTTTTGGCCTGAGCGCCAGGCCCATAAATGAATGGCGCTAAAAACAAATTCTTTTTATCAGAAAGATTTCCATCGGTTGCTCATAGTTTGGAATATCTATTAAAAGACCGCCGCAATCTTTGTATCCAAGCTTTCTGTAAAAATGTTGCGCGCTTTCATCAACACGGGTTGAAGTGAGGGCAAAATCATAGCCTTGGGATTTCATATCTTTTTCCCAATGTTCCAATAGTTGCCTTCCATATCCTCTTTTTTGGCAATTCCAATCAATGAAGAGCATTGTACAAAATGGCGTGTTGTCCCAAAATAAATTATATCGAAGTAGGCCGACAGGCTTGTCATTTTCAAGCAATACATAGCCCTGCTTGGAATTAACCTTTGTCTCAAATTCTTTCTCAGAAAGATGTCTGTCAAGAGTGAACCAAAACTCTTTGTCTCCCATTTCGACATATTTTATGTTTGTCATAAAATTCTCCGGTTGTTTGCTATTTCAAAAAATGGACGATTCTTTCATCTATTCTTCTGTGAAAGCTGTAAGTGTATGGAGAAAAGTATTTTGTCCAGAAGCGCAGGGCCGTTGGATTCAGCGTTTCATAATCCACTCCAAGGAATTCCGCGCCCTCTTTTTCCAGAATTTTTGAGAGACAGGACAAGAGTGCTTGTCCAACCCCGTCTTTTCTGTATTTTTCTTTTACATACATTCCGCAGATGTTGTGAATCTTGTCGCAAAGGTAATTTTCTCCATCGCCTTTTTTGCAGGCGATGAAACCGACAGGCTCTTCTCCGCAAAAGGCGCCGAACCATCTTTTGCTTTTGTCTTCAAACCACTGGTCAAAGTCACTCAAATCTGACGGGAAAAAAACAGGCCCATTTTCCAGGTGATGCACAAGCTTCATTTTCAGATTTTTGAAAATCCCGAAAGATCCAAAAGGAACTTCCATGAATTCAAGTTTTGCCGGCATAGTGAATTCTGGAATTGACTCAATTGTTGCCATTGCATCACTGCAGCGAATTCCAAAGCCGTTCAGAATCAAAGAATTGTTGGCTTCCGTGTCGTGTGCAAATCTTGACAGGGCTAAAGAATAAATACCGTCACGAACCATTTCATTTGAAATTCCTTCAAACAAAAGCGACATAACCTTTTCTCTTTCGGCCCCCAGTTCAAAAGAAAGCGCGCTTCCTCCCAAAGGGCTAAAACTTCCTTTGCAAAGTCCAAAAAATCCGTCCCAGACATCTGCGAAGATCATGTAGCCCACAAGGCGCCCTCCGCAAAAGGCAGCTTTTTTATATTTTTTTGTCGAAAGCCAGTTTAACAATCCCTCTGGAGATTCCTCCGGCAGCGAAGAAACTTTTTTCTTTTCAGCGGAATATTCTTCTTTAAGAATTCTTTCCGCATCCGCAATATAAGCCGGCTCAAAATCTTTTATGATGAATTTTTCCATTTGTTTTTTCCACCTTGCAAACAGTCAAAGCATGTCTCAAAGAAGATTTGTATGAAATGCGCCGCCTTTTATTGCCGCAATGATTGCATAAGCGCAAAAAAGTCTTCGGCCTTTCCCGCGCTAAAATACGCGAACCACGCTTCGAGCGTTTGCGGCTTGAAGACGCCAAGCTTTTCGATAATCAACTTTGCCCACATAAGCGAGCCGGTCGCGCTTGCGGTGATTAAGTTTCCGTCGGCCACAGCGGGAAGGTCAACGTAAAAATCCTTTCCCTTGTAGGTCGGGCAGAACATTTCCAAAAAGCCCGCTCCGTTGCTTGTATGGGGCCGTTTGTCCAAAAGACCGGCGTGGGCCAGGGCGAGAGTCGCTCCGCAAATTGCGCATACAGTTCCTCCGCAAGAAAGAAGTTCCGCGGCCTTTTGAACCGCCGCGCCGTGTTTTTGCTCGCTCCAAGCTGTCGTGCCTGGAAGCAACAGGACGCTCTTGTCGTCCATCGCGATTTCGTCAAGCGCGCAGTCAGGCTTTATCGTAAGGCCGCCCATTGTTTTGACCGGCTCCTTTGAAAGCGCGCAGACTTTCACCGACAGCACCGGCGCTCCGTCCTTGAAAAAGCGCTTTGATCCAAGTTCCGCCATGATGTGGCCTGTTTCCCAATCAGCCATCGTGTCAAGCGCGTAAAGATAAATTGACAGCATGTTTTTCTCCTAGTTTTGTATTGTGATTTTTTTTCATTATATTTAAAGTTCCGCAGAGTGGGAATGTTTTTTTGACAAGATGCGCTTTTTGCGGGATAAGATGCGCCTTAAAATTCTTGTATATTCCATAATCTTTTTGTATTATTATGGAGGCTGCAAAAACAAGGAGAAACAACATGAATCAAAAGGAAAGGATGATCGCAAACCTTCCGTACAAGGCTTGGCTTGACGGGCTTGAAGAAGAACGGTTTGAAAACAAAAAGAAAATTTACCGTTACAACAATCTTCCGCCGGAAGAAAAAGAGGAGAAAGACCGCCTTATAAAAGAAATCCTCGGAAAGACAGGCGACTGGATTAACATCGAGGCGCCCTTTCATTGCGACTACGGCTATAACATCGAAGTCGGCCAGTGGTTCTTCGCCAACTACAACTTCATCGTTCTTGACGTTGGCAAGGTTAAAATCGGCGACCGCGTTCAAATCGCGCCGAACGTCGCCATCTACACGGCGGGGCATCCGATTCATCCGGACTCGCGGAACTCCGGTTACGAGTACGGAATTGACGTGACAATCGGAAACAATGTTTGGATTGGCGGAAATTCGTGTATCATGCCGGGCGTCACAATCGGAGACAATGTCGTGATCGGAGGAGGCAGCGTGGTCACAAAGGACATTCCGGCGAATGTGATTGCTGTTGGAAATCCTTGCCGGGTTTTGCGCGAAATCACCGAGGCCGACCGCGACTATTACTTCCGCGACAGAAAATTCGACGTGGACGACTATAAATGAAAACAAAATGGATACGTCGCGTCAATCAAAAGAAATGACGCGCCTTCCAAGCCTACCGTCTAAAATTCCTGCAAATGAAGAATTGCCTCAGGTGCTAAAGAAATATGCGTTGCGCTCGCCTTCAAGAAAATCGCGCATTTTTTTATCAGCATTTGCTTTGTTTTCCTCACTTAAAAAGATTCGCGCCTTTCTCATAAGCCGTTTTGAGATTTTTGTCCCAGCCTTCTTCACGCGAGGCAAGCTCCCTTGACATTCCTGGAAAGATGACAAAGTCGGATTTTTTTGCGCGGTCAAAAATTCTGTCGCCTATCATGACTTTTTTCATGCTGTCCAGAAGTCCGAATTTTTCAAGCCGTTCCATCGTGTTGCCCGCCGTCACAAGAAAGAGGGCTTTGTCCAGAACTTTCATCGTTCTGTTTTCGCCGTAAGCAAATCCGTGAGACCAAACTCTGTCAAACCATCCAACAAGTTTCGCCGGAGCTTCCGTCCAAAAAACCGGATAGATAAAGACGATCGCGTCAGATGAATTTATTTTCGACTGCTCGGCCGCCACGTCTTCCGCAACATCTGGCTCCTTCCTGTAATTCGCGTCGCGCAAATATTCTTGCTCGCTCATATCAGTCCTAAAATTCATCTTGTACAAATCGGAAAGAACATATTCATTTCCTGAGTCCTCGATTCCCTTTATGAAAGAATCCCTTACGCGGCGCGTAAAAGAATCTTCCGATGGATGGCAGTAAACAATAAACGCTTTCATTTTCATAATCTACTCCAAATTCATTGTGGTGTCGCTTTTTTCGTCTTCAATTAGCTGTTTGTTTAACAGAGCCACTTCTTCAACGTCCGAAAGCGAGCATTTTTTTATCAACATTTACTTAGTTCTCCATTTCAAAATCCGCGCGGACTTCAAGTATGTTGCCGCTCACTTTCAAAATTTCTTTCAGGCGGGCGTCCAAATCGCTGTGGTTGTCGCGGTAATCTTTTTCGCCAAATTCTGGGCGGATAGGGAAGGCGAGGATTTCTTTTTCCAGACTGAACTGAGCGTCTACTCCGGGCTTGTTTCCGCGCGCGTCAAGGCGAATCCATTTTTTTAGCGAGTCGATGTAGACAGTGTTCAGCGCGTGGATGATGTAACCGTCGCTCGCGTCGTCGGCGCGAGTCAAATACTGATAGTTGATTCCTGCCGGGATTTTATTCGCTCGAAGCAAGGCGGCAAGCAGGCATGATTTTGTCCAGCAGATGCCTGTTTTGTTTTTGAGAACGTCGCTGGCGCTCTTTGAAACCACAGTAAGTTTTGCGTCCCAGGTGTGCGGAATCTCGTCGCGGACAAATTTGTAGGCTCTTTCTATGTAGTCAAGAGTGTCAGAAGAGGCGGCTTTCAGTTCGGCCGCTTTTTTTGCAACTAGAGGATTTGTGTAATCAATGCTGTCGGTTTCTTTTAAGTAGTCAGATAAATTTTTCATAATTTCAATCGCCTCATCGACGCTGACCGCTTTTGCGTAACGCTTTGGCCACATGAACTCATTGAAATACTTGTAAGCGGTCTCTTTGTCAAAATACGGATTGTCGTAGGTAGAATTTGCGTATGCCGGAATTATGATGTTAAAGCCTTGCTCAAAGCCGCATTTTACGGTTGCGTCCATGCAATAGTCGGTGGAAACGCCTATCGTAATAATGTCCTTTTCGTTCTTTGACTTTAGGTATTCGGAAAGTCCGGTCATCGGGTGGAACGCGCTGTTCACGTTTTTTTCAAACCGTTTTTCATCAGGAAGGGGAGCGAACTCGTCGAAGATTTCATAGTTCGGAGTTTCTTTATCCAGGTCTGCGCCTGGCCCGTCGTCATGCTGAACGTAGCAAACCTCAACGCCGTTTTTGCGAGCCTCTGCAATCAGGCGCTTGATGTTTTCTTTTACGGTTTTAAAGGCAAAAAGCTTTTCGTTAAAGCAACCTCTCTGCGTGTCCACTACCAATAAAATCATTTTACTCTTTCTCACTTAAAAAAAATTTTCTGATTCTTTTTGGAATTCCCTTAGGAATCCTTCCATGTACAGATGACGGCTTTCGGCAATTCTTTTGGCTTCTTGCGTATTCATTTTATCTTTAAGAAGCAAAAGCTTGTCATTAAAATGCTGCAAGGAAGATTCTATTGTTCTTCCTGCTTTGCCGCCGTAAGCAAAAGTTCTTGCAATCCCTACAGCTCCGATGGCATCTATTCTGTCCGCGTCCTGAACGATTTTTCCTTCTAAAGTTTCGGGGTGTTTTTCTTTGTTTTTACTGAAAGACACTCCGTTGATAATCTGACAGATTAATTCTATGTCATCATTCCCGATGTCGTGGCTTTTAAGAAATTGCCTTGCGTTCATGTTATCCTTTGTGTCAAACAGTTTGTGGTCATCAACATCATGCAGCAAAGAAGATAAAGCGACAACCATCATGTTGCATTCTGGATACGCTTTGGCGATTTGAAGAGCATTCTTGTAAACTCTCAGCGAATGGTTTGCGTCGTGTCCGTCAGAATTATCCTTGAATATTTCTTGTATGTACAGTTTTGCCTCTTCGATTAATTTTTCATTCATTTTCTTTGCCTCCCCATTTAAATAGATATAATCTTTCGTAAAGTATTTGCAGTCCTGATTGTTATTATTTCTAGGCTTTCCGATTTTTCACCTACCTGTTTTCTTCCAGAATCCTCATGCCCTCTTCGATTTTCTCGCCAAGAACTTCCTGAATCTTTTGAAAATTCTTTTTCTTGTGGAGCGTTTCCAGGACTTTCAACAATTCCTTCTTGCTGTGTTTTTTTATGAAAAGAGCCATCGCCCTTATGGCGTTTGTTTCTTTGCCCAATGAGTAAAAGCCTTTTTTGCAATCATAAAGCTCGTCGCATTCATAGCAGCCGTCAAGGCCTTTTTCTTTGCAGCAGGCTGTGTTGGGGCATACACCGTCTGGGGAACAGGTCGCGAACGAACAGGTGTTGTAAATTGTCCTGCACGAGCCGCACCATGCCGTAAGAAAACAGTGGCTGCAGGAAAGCCCGCAGCAGGCGATTTGGTCAACGCCTTTTTTTGCCTGCCGGCACAGTTTGTTTTTAATTCGCCGCATCGCTTCCACGTGCATAATCCAGTGGCGGGAAAATGGCATCTGTATCAAGCCTTTTACATTTTTACCGCACCAGAAATCAATCAGCCAGGAAGCAGAATCGTCGTCACTGATGCACTTGCTTGCAATAAGCCTTTCTTTGTCCTCAACCGAAAACTTTCGCTTTATGTCGGAAAATTGCAAGCCCTTCAAAAACTCGTTTGTGGAATCCATCACAGCCTTGCAATATTCGTAAAGGGCTTTGACGCTCAGCTTTTTTGAAAACTCAAGCATCGCCTCGCCGTCAAGCTCGTTTCCTGTCGTGACAATCGGGCTTTTTGTTTTCTTTAGCCAGCTGTTTTTAAAAAGAATCTGCTTGTCGTTTAAAATTAATGTGTGGGCAACAATGTCTTCTATGCGGAACAGATGCCAAAGCGACCACGCGAGGGTGGCGTTATGGTTCCCGTCGCCCGGTCCAAAGGGCATTTGACAATAAGCCGCTGGCGGAAAAGTCTTTGCGATGGATGTAATCTGCTCGAACAAAGAGCTTCGCAATTCAAGAAGAACTTTTATGCCTTCGCTAAAAGTCGCTTCCTTGGAAATGAGCGTTTGCATTTTTTTATTTTTTTCCGACCAATCTTTATTCATGTTACAGCGTTTCCCCTATTCCAAAGCAGGTTTTACGGCATCCTTCGTATGGATAATCGTCGTGTCGCGCGCAGGAAGAGCGCTGTCTTTTTTACTGATGAGCATGCCGGTTTCAGCGCAGCCCAAAGCCTTTATGACTTCCTTATTCAGAATTTCATAATAAGTGATTGCGCTTTCCCAGCTCATTCCGCCGATTAAACCGATTGTCTTCATTTTTTCCTTTTCAATGTTCAATTTACAAATCCTTCATATAAAGAACTTCGTCCTCAACAACTTTTCCCATCACAGTCTTGGTGAAGGCTTTTACAAATTTCATGCCGTTGCGCTCGGCCACATGGCGGCTGGGAAGGTTGTCGGACTTCATGTATGAAATGATTTTTTTTCATGCCGCGTTCTTTGGCGAATCGCGCGCAAGCCTTCGCGGCTTCGGTGGCGTATCCCATGCCTCGGAACTCTTTGAGCAAGTGGTAGCCGATTTCCGGGAACAAATCGTTTTCAACCTGCTGCATCGTGATTCCGCAGTCGCCAATCATCTCGCCGCTTTCCTTAAGGCAGACGGCCCAAAGGCCAAAGCCGTATTTTTGGTAATTGTCAATGTTCCACTTTATCCAGTTTTCAACTTCTTTCCTTGAAAAAGGATGAGGATAAAATTTCATCGATTCTGGGTCGCTCATGACAAGCGCGAGCGTGTCCGTGTCTTCGAGCGTCATCTCGCGAAAAAAAAGCCGTTCCGTTTCAAAAAGCATATTTTTCCTCCAATTTTTTTTTACATTGCTTCGCTAAGAGCGAGCGGCTTTTTTGGCGGCTCGTTTGAACTTCCGATTTCTTTTACGTACCAAAGGGTTCCGCGCCATTTGCCCATTTTAAAGCCGGCGCTCTCAAAATGCCCGGCTTCCTTAAAGCCAAGCTTTTTGTGCAGGGCGACGCTCGCTTGGTTTGCGTCGACCAAAACGCCGTAAATGTAGCGGTAGCCTTGCAAGGCAAGCAGCCGGGCGAATTCTTTGTAAAGCGCCGTCGCGATTCCTTGCCGTCTTGGCGCGTCGGAAGCCAGCATTATCGTCCACTCAACGTTCCATTGGTAGGCGTCGTGCGGCCTTAGCGGCGAGCCGCATGCGTAGCCGAGAATTTTTTTGTCCGCGCCTTCCGCGACAAGGAAGGGGTATTTTTCTAGCGTCTCGGCGATTTTCTTTCGGTAATGATCGACGCTGGGGTTTTCGACGGTAAAGGTCACGTAGTCAAGCGGAACGTAGGATCCGTAAATGTCGTGAACCGCTTGCGCGTCGCCTTCTGTCGCAAGCCTTATTTTAAATTCCGCTTTTTCCGTTCCCCGCAAATTGTCAAGCGCGTCCTGGTTGTACATTGTTATCATTTTGAGCGTTCCGCAAGTGTTGAGCTTGTCGCAGTCCGCGCAAGTGTCAAACTTCTTCGCCATGACGCATTTTCTAATCGAGCAAAGGTACTGGCAGTAGTCGGTCTTTATTCCGTTTGTCCGGCAACCTTCGCAATTTATCATTTGCGGCGTGATTTTAACCTTGTTGAAGTCCGACCACTTTTTTGCCACGCTTTCGCGAAGCGCGTCGTCGTTGTTGATTGTCGCGATTCGCGCCTCGCAAGTCTCGCAGTCCAAGCCGCAGCAAGCGATAAACTCTTTCAATTTTTTCCTCCTAGTCGCCAAAGACCGGCGACTTTTTGTAAATGCGAACGAACTTCGCAAAGTTGATCGCGGCTCGGACGGCTTCGTCTGCGAGTACCGCAAGGAAAACTCCGACGATTCCAAGCTTTAGCGTGTAGACAAAAAAGCAGGCGCTGGCGATTACAAAAACCGTTCCAAAAATCTGCGTGAAGAACATCCACCTTGTGTCGCCGCTTCCGCGAATCGCGCTACCGATGACTATGTTCGCCGACTTTGAAATCAGGTTCACCGAAATCAAAAGCAAGTAAATGCCGCTTGTCGCGATGATTCCCCTGTCCTTTGTAAAGACCGAGATGATCCATCGCGGGCACAAAAGCGAAGCCAAAATCATCGCGAGCGTCACCGCAAGGCTAAGCGCGTAGGCTGCCGCGCAGACTCCCTTAAACTGCTTCCTGTCGCTCTGGCCCACCGCCTCCGAAGCCAGCGTCAGAGTTCCGTTTCCCAAGGCGCCGATGATGACGACGGCCAAAACTTCCACGCCAAAGATGATCGAATAAATGCCGGCCGCAAGCTCGTTAATTGAATTGAGAATGCGGATAATGGCGAGGTTTCCAAAGTTCCAGCAAAAGTCCTCCAAGGCGGTGTTGATTCCAAGCCGCGCCGAATGCAAGTAGCTTTTAAGCTTGGCGCCTTTTACCGCGCTCATGCTGGGGCGAGTGTTCAGCTTTCCGCTCCTAAAGTAGGCGAACATAAGGTAAAGGCCGCCCAAGTATTCGGCGATCGTAGTTCCAAGCGCGGCGCCCTTTATTCCCATCGACGGAAATCCCAGGTTTCCAAAAATCAAGACCCAGTCCAAAAAGATGTTCATGCAAGAGCGCAGCACGCTCCAAATCGCCAAGTGCTTTGTGTGGTTGGACGTTTGGAAAATCACGGTCCACGAGCAGCCCATTCCCAGAACCAAAAATACCGGCGAAGAATAGCGCGTGTAGTCGGCGCACATTCCGATCAAGTTTTCGGACACGCCCATCAGCCTAAAGATAGGCTTTGAGCCAAAGAACCAAAGCAAAAAGAGCGCGAACGGAAGAATGTGGCAGTACTTTAAAAGCGCGCCCGAATACTCCTCCTTCTTGGCGTCGTTCTTGGCGCCGACGCTTTGGCTTATCAAAATCGAGGCGCCTGTCGCGATTGAAAAGCAAACCGACATTGTTGTCCAAAGCGGCGACATCGTGTTTCCCAAAACCGCCATGTACAAAGTGTTGGCCTGTCCCAAGAAAATGCGGTCAATCAGCATTTGGACTTGGTTTATGATGTTGCTCAAAATCAGCGGAACTGCAAGGGCGAGCAAACGGGCAAAGTAAGTTCTGTAATTTTGAATCTTTTCCTTCATTTTTTTCTCCTCCAAGGGGTGACAAAAAGCATTGTATGAAATGCCTCGGATAATGAAAAGCGCTTTTATACAAGATGCAAGTTTTAGGCGGTAAGATGCGCTGACAATGCGCGTCATATCCTGATGGCGCTTTGCATAGGAAACTATTTACTTGTCCGCTTTCGCGGACTGGCAATGCGCGTCATGTTCCAGTGGCGCTTTAGGAAAGGCGCTCCTTAAAAGTTGGCGCGTACTTGCGGCTTACCAAAACTTCCTCGCCGTTGGCCATCTTGGCGTAAAGGCGGCTGTTCAGGGCCGTTCGCACGGATTGAATCTTGCGCAAGTTCACAAGGTGCGACTTTGACACGCGGATAATTCCCGCCGCGCTCGAAAGCGTTTCCACTTGGTACAAACGCTGATGGACTTGGAAAATTTCCTTTTCGGTGTAGGCAAATACTTGCTCAGCGTCCGCCTCAAAGTAAAGGATTTCCGCGATTGGAATTCGCGCGCGGCGGTTTCGCTCGCCAAAGGCTTCAATCGTGGAATCCTTTTTGCCGCCTTCGCCTTCGCTTTCGCTTTCCGCGCCGCCTTTTTCCGCCGCTTCCTTAAGCTTCTTGTTCAGCCGCTCGGACTCCGCCTTTTCCATCAGGTAGGCGACGGAGTATGAAAGCGCGTCAAAAAAAGCCGTCAGCGCGGCTACCGCAAAAAGGCCTGGCTTTCCCAAAAAATCGCCCGCCAAAAAGTTGGCCGTCCAAACGCAAGCCGCCTCAAGGACAAGGAGCTCGGCCGCTCGCTGGACAATCACTTGCGCGATAGTCATGTTTTCTATTATATAAACCGGCAAACAAGGAAGCATGCAAAGCGCGCCCATCGCCAGCGGGACAAAAAAATGCGCGTAGGAAATCGCCTGCTCCCGCGCGAAAATCGTTCCGACAATAGCGAACGAAAGGACGCATTCCGTCTGTACAAAAAAGAGATCCCTAAAAAATGCCGAAATGTTGACGTTTTTCTTCATTATTAAGTCGTTCGGACAATATATCGCGCCGCGCTTGCGCTGTCAATCGCGCTTGGCATTTGTGATGAATATAGTATAGAATTGCGGCGGAGGTTTTTTTTTCATTTCTTTGGCGGCGCCGCCGGCAAGCGGCGGCCGGGCTTTGCGGGGTTGCGCTTCCGCTCCATTGCCGGCGCCTTCCGGCCCCGCCAACGGCTCCGCCGCCCCTCCAATCCCTCG